>Ga0256837_1001568_pt1 | contig 15532 bp, 16 predicted proteins | sample 4562384metaG_FD_185976 | JGI IMG/M metagenome (GOLD analysis project Ga0256837, IMG submission 185976) | Hydrothermal vent microbial communities from Guaymas Basin, Mexico - 4561-384 | ecosystem: Environmental > Aquatic > Marine > Hydrothermal vents | place: Mexico: Guaymas Basin | collected... | reverse complement strand
CGTAGCATGTCCAAACGACCCGGATGACGTTGCTACAATCAGTGAAGTTTTAGCCGATTCAAACAGACCTCATAAAATCGACGAAGTGTTTATCGGAAGCTGTATGACAAACATCGGTCATTACAGAGCCGCGGGAGAAATACTTCAAGGCGAAGGACAAGTCCCTACAAAACTCTGGATCGCACCTCCAACTAAAATGGATAAAGAACAGCTTACAGAAGAAGGATATTACTCAATATTCGGTCAGGCTGGAGCCAGAATCGAAATCCCCGGATGTTCGCTTTGTATGGGTAACCAGGCAAGGGTTGCGGACAACGCAATAGTGTTCTCAACTTCAACAAGAAACTTTGACAACAGACTCGGTAAAGGCGCTTTGGTTTATCTCGGAAGTGCGGAACTTGCATCTGTTGCAGCAATGCTTGGAAGAATACCTACAAAAGAAGAATACCTTGAAATTGTAGAGAAAAAACTTGCGGGCAAAGAAGACAAAGTTTATAAATATCTTTATTTCCATCAAATGCCGGAAGATTATGTAAGAAAAATGCTGAGCTTAACGCTTCAGTAATTTTTCTTTTTTTCTTTTAAATTTAATTTCCCTAAAATTTCATTACCTACCGCATTATAATCTTCAAGACTTCTTAAATGGGTTTTTGCAACGGGTTTAATGCCGCGGGAGAAAATTTTAGTAAGTTTAAAATCTTTTCTGATAGGAGAAAAGACTCTTTTTTTACCGATTACGTTTTTTAGTTTTTCTATAATTTCCTGATGTTCTTTTATTGATTTGTTATACATTGTAGGAATTATACCAAGCAAAGAAAAATCCGTATTAAGCTTAGATGCTGTTTTATAAAAGATTTTAATAAACTGCAGCGTCCCTACAAGCCCTAAATATTCGCACTTCATAGGGGCTATTGCATGATCGCTTGCAATTATCGCACTTTCAAGCAAATCATCGCTGCTTGGAGCGGTATCTATTAAGCATATATCAAAATTTAATCTCTCAAGTCCTTTTTTTAATAAATTTTTATCCTTAACGGTATGGTTTACATTAATGTTTGCCGGAATAAAATATAAATTTTTTATATTACTTTTATGAATAATGTGTTTGATTTTAATATCCTCGCCGTTTAGAAATGAATGAATTCCGTATTCAAAATTTGCTTTAACACCTAAAGCATACTGAATATGCCCTTGGGTATCAAGGTCGATAATTAAAGTTTTATAACCGTTTTTCGCAAAAAAATAGGCTAAATTTACAGTGGTTGTTGTTTTTCCCACACCGCCTTTTCTGTTGGTGATTAAGATTTTTTTCACTCTTCCCCTTTATAAATCACATTTTCAAAAACCCTTTTTAACGTGTAATCCTCAGTTTCGATAACCTTATCCTTTTTTAAATTTAAGAGTATCTGAACAATCGCAGCCCCGATATTAGGATTTTCTATTATTATTTTTTCTATTTCTTCCTGATTTGCTGCGGCATAAAATTCTTCCGCTTCTTCATCGGTTATTTCATCGTCAATTATCAGTACTTTGTCTTCTATTTTCATATCAGTCCTTTATATAATAGATCGCTTTACCGCTTCTGGCCGTCCTGAACACCGATACAATCCTGCTCATACTCTCGGCATGCCCTAAAAACACCACCCCTTTTGGTTTTAACATATCATAAAACGTCATCGCCACCTGTTTTCTGCTTTCATCATCAAAATAAATCAGCATATTTCTGCTGAATATCACATCAAACTTACCGAGTCTTTTCATAGCAAATTTATCCATTACATTTACCACTTTAAATTCGACGACGTCTTTTAAAAAATCGGCTATTTCGTATTCATTCCCCACTTTTTTAAAATATTCCGCAAGCAGATGTTTTGGCAAATACTGAACGCTTCTTTTGGAAAAAACACCTCTTTGGGCTTTTTGGATTACGTTTGAATCAATGTCTATACCGATAATTTCAAAATCCCTTTTTTCTAATATATTGCCTTCATCAAGTAAATGAAGCGCAATTGAATAAGGCTCCTCCCCGGTAGAACTCGGTGCACATAAAATTCTTATTACTTCACCTTTGGGTCTTATTTCATCAAGTTTATATAAAACATCGTTTACCAATGCTTCAAACTGATAATTTTCCCTGAAAAAATAAGTTTCATTTACCGTTACCACATTTAAGATTTCCTGTTTTACTTTTTCGTTTTTATCAAATCTGAAATCATGAAAAAAACTTCTGAAATTAGTGTATCCAAGCTTTTTCATAACATCTTCAAGTTTTCTTTTTAAAGAATTGTATCTTTTGGTATCAAGTTTTATTCCCGTTTTTCTGTAAACAACATCGCTTAATTTTTTGTAATCGTTTTCAGTTATCATCAATTACCCTTTATTCTTTTAATTGCCATATCCACCCCGAACGTTACATAAGGGTCGTTTTTTTCTTTTTTAATGGCTTCAAGCAAAGGTATGTCGCTTTCATCACCTATTTCACCGAGATAATCCACAGCCGTCATTAGTGCGTTGATGTCTTGTTCTTTTACAATGAAATGTCTTAACATATCAATGCTGTCTTCGTATTTCACATCCCCTAAAATATTTATAGCAAAAATTCTGATATCTTTATCTTCATCTTCCATAAGCTCTTTTATAAAATCCTTGGCTTCCTCCCCGTAATCCTGTAAAAATTTAATTACGGCGTTTCTGAGATATGCATTGTCGCTTTTTAACATTTCAAACATTTTGTCAAAATCTTCTTTTCTTTTAGGCTTTTCTTTAAAACTTATAAATGCCGCATCTATAAACACATGGTCTTCTATATTGTTCTGGGGGAAGAGTTTGCTTAACATATCGAGCGTATAATATATCTCCTTATGATCGATTATGTATTCAAGGGCTTTTAGTCTTTCATCAGTAGGCTGGTTTTTATCCTCAAACACTTCCCTTGCTTCAAGAAAGGTTTTAAATCTTCTCACATCCCCTTTCTCTTGAGTTTTTTTAAATCCCATTATTTCCTCCCGTATTTTAAAATTTCTTTTACAATATCATCAAAATCCAACTGTTTCATAGCACCCCCAAGTTCCCACGCCATTTTAGGCATACCGTAAACCACTGCGGTATTAGGGGATTCGGCAATTGTATATGCGCCTTTTTTTCTAAGTTCGACCATGCATTTAGCCCCGTCATCACCGATTCCGGTAAGCTCAACCGCTAAAACGTTTTTGCAGTCCATAACTTTTGCCGCCGAACAAAACATTTCATCGACACTCGGACAAAAAAAGTGATTCATTGTGTTTCTTGCAAGTTTGCAGTAATACTCACCCTTTAGGTTTTTACCGAAATGCAGATGATAGCCTCCTTTTGCAATGACGGCCATTCCGGGTTTAAGGTATAGGTTTTGTTTTGCTTCATACACTTCCACCTCTGCATGTTTATTAAGTCTTTTAGCAAACACTCCCGTGAAATTTTCAGGCATATGCTGAACCACACACACGGGATACGGATAATCAGCCGGCAAAGAAGTCAGTATTTTTTCAATAAGCCCCGGTCCTCCGGTACTCGCACCTATAAGAACAAACTTTTCGGCTTTGTCCGGTAATGTTATATTGTCTTTTTTTTGCAGGGATTTTTTCTTTTTTACCGCCGTTTTTTTAATATGAAGCCTGCTTTTTGGAATGGATGCCGCAACTGCGATTTTTTGCAGGATTTCCTGCTCTTGGTTTTTAATGTCTATTCTCATAGTTCCCGGTTTTGGGACATAATCCACCGCACCGAGTTCTAAAGCTTCAAAAGTAATATCCGCTTCATCCTGAGTTAAAGAACTTACCATTACAATAGGAGTAGGTTTTATTTTCATGATTTCCTTAACGGCCGTCAGCCCGTCCATTACAGGCATATTAATATCCATCGTAATTACGTCAAAATCATATTCTTTTAAAAATTCAATAGCATCAAGCCCGTTTTTTGCAAATCCTACGTCATATCCGGCTTTATCTAGTAAATTCCCAAGCTGTTTTCTTACAAGTGCCGAATCATCTACTACCAATACACTCTTAGACATTGCTGTTTTCCTTTAAAGTTACAATTTCATCTATTTCAACAAGTTTATCCACATTTAACTCCAAAATAACCCTCTCTCCGTTATTTAAAGAAATAGTTGATTTTACAATACCGCCTTTTTTCGAAATAGCTACATTGCTGTCTTCCACAAACAACACGTCATTTACTTCATCCACCAAAAAGCCCACCTTTTCATCTTCTATATTACATACGATGATTTTATTTTGCTTTTCACTTTCAAAATTAAGTTTTTTAGGCAAATTCACAATTACGACTATACTTCCCCTAAGATTTATAACACCTTCGATATATTCCCCGCTTTCAGGAACAGGAATAATCTCCTGATAGGCTATAATTTCCTGGACCTTTTCAATATCAAAGGCAAACTCTTCCTCTCCTATGGAAAATACGGTAATTTCTTTCATGTTTTCATTTCCTTTTTCAATTTCTTCTTTTTCTTCGGATACGGCGTAATTGTCTATTAATTTCTTCAAACACATATTACCTACAATGGATACTATTGTTTCATTGTCTTTATATAAGCCTTGAATATTAGGGATGTTTACCGCTTCAATATTATTTAAAACGACATCCTTTATCTCAACAACCTCCTCAACTAAAAGACCTAATTTTTTATTTTCGTCTTTAAGTATCAAAAGTCTTGATTTTTCCGTCATTTGTGTTTTAGGAAAATCAAAAAGCATATTAAAATCAAACACCTCAATAACTTCGTTTCTTAATGTAATAGCCCCTAAATTCGCTTTATCGGTGTTTGCAACGGGTGTAATTTCCCTGACAAACAAAAGCTCGCCCACAAGTTCGATATCGATTGCAAAAACTTCATTTTGCGCTTTAAAAAAAAGATATCTTCTTGTATCAACTTCAGCAGTTTGAGTGTTTTCTTCCTTATCGCTGAGGTTATCGATTTCTAACGGATCAAACGTTAACACAAACCCTTTTTCAATCATTTTTAAAATATCGATTACCTGAACCAAAGAGTCGTCTTTGTATTTATAAAAACCGACAATCCCATCTTGCGCGTCGCTGTTTTCTTCATATTTATCACTCTCCACATACACCGTGTCTATAATTTTATCAACAAGAACACCCGTTTCGTTGTTTTGAATGGTAATAAGCCTTGATTTTTCATCTTTAAGATCAACTTCGCATATATTTAAAAGTTGTTTTAAATCAACAACGGAATATACTCTCCCTCCGATTACGCTAACCCCTTTAAAACTCTTATCGGTAAGAGGAATGGGAGTAATTTTGGGAATTTTTAATATTTGATTGACTATATCGCTGTCAAACCCGAAATATTCGTCATTTAACTGCACTATTAGCATAGTTTCCATTTTTTAGCCTTATTGCAATTCGTCAGCCAACACCGCCAGCTCTTCTACTAGTCTTCCAACCTCACTTACCGTCTCTTCTATAAGTTTTGCCGCTTCTTTTGATTCGCTTGCGTTTGTTCTTGTAAGCTCTGCAGCCTGTTGGATCTGCTCGGCTCCTATCACCGCCTGATTAAGCGCTTCATGATTTTCTTCGTTTGCCCTTTTAATATCGCTTAGCAATGTAACTATTTCTTCCATGTTTTTTACCAATGTTCCGATTTCATTGGTAATTACTTCAATCTGAATTTTTTCACCGTCTTGAGAATTCATAAACAGACTCCACTCTGTAATAATGAATTTCGTTTCATTATCAAGCTCGTCTAATATATCATTGATTTTATCAAGATTACTTTTGGCTTCCTGGGCCAAATTCCTGATATCTCCGCTCACAACTGCAAAACCTTTTCCAAATTCCCCGGCTCTTGCCGCTTCAATTGATCCGCTAACTGCCAGCATTGTAGTCTGGATAATCGTATTTTCGATATTTCTTAATATTTTACTTACGTGTTTTACGCTTTTTTCAACTTCTCCCATTTCTTTTGAAGTAAACGCTCCTTCTTCTACACTTTTTTGTGTTAATTCTAAAAGTTCTTGTAAATCATTATAAATACCGTTTAATTTTTCGGTAACGGTATTTACTTTGTCTAAAAGAACTTCGTTCATTTTATTTACTTCTTCTATCATTTTAAGCGAATTATGAGCGGCTTGCGTATTTTTTAAGGCATCCTCATTTGCAAGGGCGGCCGCTTTTTCTATCTGCTCAAGCGCTGTTGTAATTTCTCCCATACTTTTTATAATCTCCTCTACCGCACTGCTAAGCTCTTCCGCCATAGATGCAATTTCTTCGGCGTCTTTTGCCACATCGGTGGAATTTTTAAGCTCATCTGCCAAACTCTCAAGATTCTGAGCCGCTTCTTCACTTTCATTCAGTGCACTTGCCTGCATATCAATCGCACCTGTGGCCTGATTAACCGCACTCGCCTGCTCTTCAGCCGCACTTGCTATTGTTTCGCTTCCTTTTTGCAGCTCTTCCACTTCATCCATTAGTTTTGCAAATATTGAAGAAATTTCATTTAATATATCATTGGTTTCACTTCCTAAATTTAATATTTCATTACCTAATGTTGTGGCGCTTTCTACTTTTTCATAACTTGTTTTTACAATATTACCTACATCCGTTATGTTTTTTTCCACTTTATCAATTGAATCCTGAATAGTGTTTACAACTTCCCTTGTGGCTTCCGCACTTTCAGTATTTACAGCGGCTAAACTTCTTGTTTCCCCAGCAACTACAGCAAATCCTTTTCCGTGTTCTTTTGCCCTTGCCGCTTCTATCGCCGCATTAAGTGCGAGCAAATTCGTCTGGTCTGCCACTTTTGCAATTACGGTAACGGCTTCTCCTATGTTTTCACTTGCTTTTTTTAAATCTTTTGATTTTTCAACGAGTTCATTGGATGTTTTAAGCCCCTTGTCAAGTCTTATTGCCGTATCGTTTACTTTTTTACTCGATAACGTAACCTGATTTAACATAGTGTTGGTTTTGGCTAGGACACTTTTGGCTTGTTCTATTGTAGATTCAGTGTTTTTGGTTATTTCGTTAACAGCACTTAAACTCTCTTCCGCGGCACCCGCGTTTTGTTCACTGGCTGATGCGATTTGTTCCATGGCACTCTTTAACTGTTCTATGGCACTTACCCCCTCTTGAACTTTTCCTAACAGTTCACTTGCGAAATCAGCCAATTTTTCACTTAACTGCTGCTGTTTTGCAAGGGTTCTTTTTTTAGCAACCGATATTTTGTTTGTATTTACGCTTCTGGTGGTTTTAGCGGCTGAGGCGCTTGACTTTTTTTCAATAAATCCCATCATTTACTCCTTTATTGTATTAATTTGTTTATTTAAATCTTTTAATATTTTGTTTTCAAATTTGATTAATTTTTTTCTGTTTTCCTCGCTGAATCCTAATTTTTTATTCAGATACACATTATATAACACAAAAAATTTTCTTAAATATTTTGTAAATTCGTTTTCATCAATTGAACGTTTGATATGCATACCATAAATTTCTTTGATAATTTTTTCAGCAGCCTCTTCATTTAAAATCATTGCGCTTAACAAAGTATCGAATTTTAATATCATATTGATCTTTTTTTCTTTGTCAATATTAAATTTTTTCTCTAACACATTTATAAAAGGTATCACAACTTCTCTCATCGCACCTTCAAGCAGTTTAGCGATTTTTTCATAATTTTTTGAAAATTTGCTGTCTTTATCGGAAGAGGTTATGTTATGGGTTTTTTTCAACATTGTTTCAATCTGGGCAATATTTGCCAAAAAAGAAGCGTCAAAATAATGAATATCAACCGTATTTTTTTCAACAAACATTACATTTATCCAGTTTTTGATATCATTCAAAAGCTCTTCAAACAAAATAAGGACTTTTTCATCTTTTTCATTCAAATCTTCTACATTTTCAAGCAGTTTTATTAAATAATTGAAACTATAAACAATATCCCTGAATTCATTTACGAATTTTAAAGCGCTTACAAATGAATCTAATACGTTTTTTATTTCATCAATGCCGTAAACCGTAGCGCTTTCAAGCTCTTCTTTTAATTCTAAAAGTTCGTCTATTTCACTCTCTTCAATTTCATCCATCTCAAAAAATTCCCGGCTTGATATTTTTTTGTGTTCTTCATAATGCATATTTTCAATCATATCATCAACTTCATCTCCTTCAAAAAAGAAAAAGTCATCTGTGTTTTCATCAAAATCTTCTACAGGTTGATTGTCAAACTCTTCAATCTCTTCCGATTCTTTCAAAACTGAATCAGCAACTGTTTTTTTATCCATTTTTTTCCTTTTTTATTAGGATTGGTTTTTAGCCAACATTTCCATTTGTGAAATATTTGCAAACATCGCCGCATCAAGATAATGAATATCCACCGCATCCTGATTTATAAATACATGTTCGAGCCAATCGATAATATCTTCAACTACACTAATCAGTATTTCCTCGTTTAATCCTTCTAATTGAAGAACTTCAATTAATTTTTCAAAAATTAATGATACACCGGACATTTCCTTAGTTACAAAATACATATCAAGTATGCCGATAAGTTTAAAAATAATTTCTTTAAATTCATCAATATCAAAAGAGATAATTAATTTTTCCAATTTATCCCTGATTATTTCTATTTTGTCCAAATCGTCTAAATCCAAAGGATGGCTTTCAAAAAACTCTTTGGCGCTTATTTTTTCATGGTCTTCATAATGCATATCGTTTATTATATCATCAACCTCTTCCCCCTCGAAAAAGAAAAAGTCGTCTTCATTTTTTTCACACTTACATTCTTTATCCAAAATTTCATATACTTTCTTAAGTCTATCATAATAATCTTCATTAGGGAAATATTTATCCACCCATTTTTTATGGTTTTTAAATATTGAAGTAAGTAAAAATTTAATTTCCTGTTTTTCAAAACCGTGATTTTTATAAAAATTGAATAAATTTAAAAAATTTTTTTCCAAAACCTCATCGTCAAAAAACATTATCAAAAATCTGACTAAAATAATCTGATACTTTTTTTTCTCTTCCGGATCGTTTATTTCTATTAACTCCTCTGTTTTTTTACTTACCTCTAATATTAGTTCATAAATAGCGTTTATTTTGAGTTTCATTACAATACCTTAATTAAATTTTGTGGTTTTATTACAAAAAGCGGTTCACCGTTTCCGAGTAATGAAACCCCATTGATAAACGGATGGTTTTTTAAAGCGGAAGTTAAAGGTTTTTGGACTACGTCAATCTGCCCAATAAACTCATCCACCACCAATGCCACCTGTTTGTCTTCAACTTTTATAATAAGCAGATTTTCTTCATCTTTAAAATTATTTCTTTTAATAAGCGATTCTATTAAAATAACCGGAATTATATTGTCTCTAAGCTTAATAAACGGCTGATGGTTTGCGGTTTTAATTTCGCTTTTTTCGATTTTATCCGTCTCAATTACGTTTTCCATCGCCACCGCATAGTTTTCACCGCTCATTTTAACCTGGAATAAGTTTGTAAGCGCCACACTTAAAGGAAGCTCGATTAATATTTTTGTGCCTCTGTCTTTTTGGGAAGTTACTTTTATATTTCCGCCAAGTTCGGTTACTACGCTCTTTATTGCATCAGCCCCCACACCTCTACCTGAAAGGTCGGTAATTTCATCTTTTGTGGAAAGCCCAGGTAAAAAGATTAAGCCGAGTTTTTCTTCATAGCTCATTTTGTCTATTTTTTCAGGGTCAATAAGTCTTTTTTCAAGTGCTTTGTTAACAACCTTATTAACATCAATACCTCTTCCATCGTCACTAATTTCAATAAATACCCTGTCCCCCTCGCTTCTTGCGCCGATTATCAGTTTACCAACCTCGCTTTTACCTTTTGCGATTCTTTCTTCCGGAGTTTCAAGACCGTGATCAAGTGAATTTCTAATTACATGCACTAACGGGTCGGCTAATTTTTCTATAACGGTTTTATCAAGTTTGGTATCAGCCCCGTATTCCTGATAATCTATTTTTTTACCGAGTTTTTTAGACAAATCCCTTACAAGTTTTGGGTATCTGTTGAATATATAACTAAGCGGCAGCAGTCTCATAGACATTATCTTGTCCTGAAGCTGGTCCACAATTCTGCTGATTTCTTCATATTTGTTTATCAGCTCTCTTTTTGTAGAAGGCGCTTCGATTGTATCAGCAATATACGGAAGTGAATTTTTAATTACAAGTATTTCACCAACTATATCCATCAGTTCGTCGATCTGATGTTCTTCTATTTTTACGACTCTTGGGATCGCGCTTTTGTGTCTTGCAGGTTTTGAGGTGGTTTTCTTTTCTTCGGTTTTTTGCTGCGGTTTTGTTTGTTTCTCTTCGGTTTTTTCGCTTTTTTGCTGCGATTTTGTTTGTTTCTCTTCGATTTTTTCATGCTTATCTTCTTTACCTGTCTCTTCGCCGCTTAATTCTTTTATCATTAAATCAATAATTTCTTTTGTTTTTTCCATATCGGCTTCGTTTATTTCGTCTTTTGACACACTTGAATATTTAGCGCATTTTCTTAAAACAAATTTAACCCTCTCAAGCGCACTCTCATCAACAAGCGCCAGTTTTTGTGATTTAAGAATATTAAGAAGAGATTCTTTTTCTTTTTCGTCTATTTCATTTGATACTTCCGTTTGTGTATCCGTATCTTCCGATTTATTTGTACCCGTTTTTATATTAAGTGTTTCAAAAGCTTTTTTTAATATATTTTCGTCAATCATGGCTATATTGTAGAGCCTGTCGACTATAAATCCCTCTTTAGTATCGGGATTTATTACATTTATTGCGGCTTTTAATTTTGAGAGGTAATCCCCGTTGTTTTGAATATCTTCTATTAATGTTTTATATGTTTCGTTGTTACTTTCAGGAAGAGTGGTGTAAAATAAAGAATTCAGCGTTAATTTACAATAACTTATTTCATCTTCGACATTATAAAAGACATCTAAAATTTCATCCAAATCGGTATTGATAACGGCTTTTATCCTTGTGTTGAATTTATAAATATCTTTAAGCTCCCCGACTTCGCATGTTACCGCTATTAGATTTTCTCCAAAAAGCGAGAGCAGATAAAAAGGGTCGTTTCCTAGTACTATCGCATCTTCATCAAGATGTATATCAACCAAATAAGCCTTGTCTAATACTTCTAAAACCCTTTTTATCTGTTCGTGCGTCAGATTTATTTCAACGGGCTCTTCCTGCTTGATTTCTTCAGATTCTTCTTCCTGATTTAAAAACGAGCGGATTTCGTTTTTTATTTCACTTATTTTTTCTTCGTCTATTTCTATATTTTTATCGCCCTGCTCTTCTATGGCGTCAATCATTTCAATTACTTCGTCAAACGCATCATACAACACGTCCACCATTTTTTCATCATATTCGATTTTTCCCTGACGGTAAGCATCAAGCAGATCTTCTGCGGCGTGGGTAACTTCTTTTACCGCATCAAGCCCTACAAGTCCGGCTCCGCCTTTTAAGGTATGGGCGGCTCTAAAGAGTGAGTTTATAAGTTCATCATCACCGTTTTCAATCTTCTGGAGATTCTCATCTAAAAATTCTAAATTATCCCTTGCCTCCATCAAAAACTGTTCTAATAGCGGGTCCATTATTGTCTCCTAAGATGTTAAAATTTTTACGTTTATAAACAGATCCTCAGGTCTGACCGGCTTAATCAAATGCAAACTCGCACCGCTTTTTATGGACATTTCTATATCTTTGCTTTCACTCTCGGTTGAAACCATAATAACAGGTGCGATGTTTCCCTCTCCTTCTCTTAGTCTTTTAACAAAAGAGTATCCGTCAAGCACCGGCATATTAATATCGACCAAAAACAGATCATATTTATTCATTTGCGCTTTTTCAAGCGCTTCCATACCGTTTTCCGCCTCATCAACTTCATATCCGGCGCTCTCAAGTATCTGTCTGTGATACATTCTAACAGTGAGCGAATCGTCCACTACCAATATTTTAGCCATTTTTACTCCTTAAATTCTCGGCGCTGAGTTTTTATATAATACTTACAATATTGAGCAAAAACCATACCAAATTATTTGATACAATGTTGAATATATGTTTATAATGTTTTATATAATAACCCGCCGTTTTTTTTAATCTGATTTGTTTTACTATTTTATCTTAACCTAAGCACCCTTTTTACCGCCATTAAAACTTTATCCGGAGTAAAAGGTTTTACAAGCCATCCGGCAAGTCCGATTTTTTTACCCTGATTTACTATTGCGGGGCTTCTTTCCGTTGTTAACGCAATAATCGGTTTTAATCTGACTGACGGAGTAGATTTTAGTTTTTTTGCCATTTCAAGCCCGGACATTTGAGGCATATTAATATCGGTAACCGCCAAATCGTAAACAAAACCGTTTTCCACATCTTTTAAAAGATTTAACGGGTTGTCATATGTTTTAAGCTCAATTGTGCCGTTTTTAACTAAATCCTCAAGCGCCATTTCGGCACTTATTAATACCGTTTTTGAATCGTCTACAAACACAACTTTTTTCATGCTAAACCTTTTTAAAATAATTTTAAAACCATTATAGCAAATTTTGAAAAACCGCATAGAATTTTTTAAGTTTTATAAAACGTTATGTTTCAGAGTTACAATAAGTCACATTAAGCGCCAAATACCTAAAAAAGAAAAACACTCCTATAAGCCCGACATAAAGCAAAATTTCATCCAAAGGTTTATGTATAGTGGTGGAAATAAGCAGTTCTCTTATAAAAAAGATAATCGAAGCGTCAACCATAAAACGTATTTTAATCCTCTGCTTTTTAAAAAAAACAAAAAGCATCTGCACAACCTCGATAATAACCATCAACTCAAGCAGCAGTGCCAATACATAATAAAAATCGCATTTCATAACCAAAATAAAACAAAACACAATAACGGCAAGAATAATTTCGGCATAATCTTTAATAAATCCCATAATTCCCTTTTTTGTGGGAATTATGCCCTAAAATAATTACATATTGGTAACAATAAAATACTGAACAAACCCTATTATACCGCCCAAAACGGCACCTGCTAAATTAATAAAACCGAAATGTTTTTTCATTAAAGAAAAAAGCATCTCCTCAAGCGTTTTTTCATCAAAAGAAGCCACTTTTTCTTCCACTATTTTATCAACGTGCGCCTTAATGAAAATTTGCGGGACTTCTTTTTCCAAAAAATTAAAAATTTCCGGTTTTATGATTTCTACAATTTTTTCACTTTGGATTATTTCATTTATTCTAATCGGAATTTCAAGCTGGATTAAAATGTTTTTTAACATATCTTCACTTATCAGGGAAGCAAACATTGAAAATTTCTCTTCCACCACTTTTAAAATAATTTTCGTAAATTTGTCCGCCATTTCTTCTTTTGAAATAAATTCCGTTATTTCTTTACTGCTTAATTCTTTAATTTTTTCATCCAAAAACTTTTCAATCTCCTCCCTTACTTCAGGGGTTGTAACGATTTTACGGATTTCTTCTTCGCTTAAAATATATTCTTTTACAGTGTTTCCGACTTTACGGGCTAACGATTTTTTTTCCCTAGGAATAACTCCTTGAGGAAAAACGGTAATATTGCCTAATTTAACGGGCTTATACGGTCTGAATAAAAGCTTTATAGCTACGTAATTAGTCACATATCCTATTAAAGCCCCTATTCCCACACTGGTCGATAAAACTACAATATTCATAATGCTCCTTTAAAATAAGCTAAAAGCGCAAAGCTTAAAGCAAAATATATACAATATTGTAATTTGTTATTGGTATATTTGTTATTTGTATATTGGTTTTTAAAGTTTTTAAGGTTGTTAATTCTCAATTCTCCATTCTCAATTTCCTCCCGCCACCCTTTTTCACCCTTTTTCACCTTCTTTCACTTTTTTTCCCTCCCCGCCACTTTTCAAGCGGCCGGGTTCGCTGCGCTCATTTCACCATCTTTCACTTTTAATTTCTAATCGGCTTTACATTCATAACTTCGCTCAGATAAAAAAATCCTCCTCTAAGTTCCACCGCATCAAGACCCACTTTTTTGGCTATTTCAAGGGCCTGTTTGATATTTACACCCCTTAGATCCATAATTCCGTATTTTTTGTTTTTATCAAGTATTAAAAGTTTACTTGCAAAATATTCATCAAAAGGGATATGAATGGAATTTGGCATTTTACCGTAAATTTCAACTTCTTCCTCATCTCTTATATCAAGTATTGTAATCTCTTCTAAAAGTTCGTATGTAGGAAAATCGTCAGACCTTGGAGAACGTTTTTCTTCCCCTAACTTAAGTTTTCTACCTTTCATAAAAAAATCAAACAAAATTCACCTTTTTTCTACAATTTTATCAATTCAAAACCCATAATTCAACATTCAACATTATTCAGTTATATCTTCCCACCTTAATCTGTCACCTTTTTGCAAATCTTTACATGCTTTTTTACCGAGAATCTCAGGCAGGTATTTCGGATGAAGTCCGTATCCCGGACGAATTGACTTTACATTATCTTTAGTAAACGTTTCGCCTTTTTTGATATCTTTAACAACATAGAGACTTCTTGCAAACTGACGCCCTCTTTTAGGCTTAAAACTTACTTCCCCAATCATCTCTTCAGTTTCCCTGACTGCTTTTACCATTTCTTTAAATTCATCAGGAGTCAGACTAAAATCTCTATCGGGAGAGTTGAAACTTTTATCGAGTATAAAATGTTTTTCAATTATCCTTGCCCCCATAGCCACAGCCGCCACGGGAGCGGAAATTCCAAGCGTATGGTCTGAAAATCCGACTTCCACTTTGAATATTTCTTTAATCGCCGGAATTGTTTTTAAATTAACTTCGCTTCTTGGTGCGGGATATGCCGAAGTGCATTTAAGAAGTGCCAATTCAACACTTCTTTTTTTGCAAATATCCACAGCGTTTTGCATATCATCCATCGTTGCCACACCGGTTGAGATTATCATAGGTTTACCCTTACTTGCCGCATAATCTATAAGCTCATAATCGGTTATCTCAAAAGAGGCAATTTTATAAGCTGAAGGATTAAACTCTTCTAAAAAATCCACAGCTTCTTTGCTGAATGGAGAGCTGAAAACCTCAAGCCCAAGACTTCTGCCGTAATTAAACAGCTCTTCATGCCATTCAAGAGGTGTCATTGCTTTTTGATACAAATCATATAAATATTCATTTTTCCACAAATCCCCCGCTTTAAATTCTTCCCTGTCTATTTTTAAAGTCATCCATTCCGGTGTATAAGTCTGAAGTTTCACCGCATCCGCTCCTGCCTCTTTTGCAGAATATATCGTATCTTTTGCAATTTGAAGACTACCTGCGTGATTTGCGGAGAGTTCAGCTATTATAAAAACTTTTTTTGAGGTGTCAAATTTTCCTATTTTCATCATATTCCTTTACATAAAAACTTATATTTGATTTTTTGAACTCTTTTGTAAATATCCGGATTTTTTTTAATATTTTCCCATTTCTCTTTTGTAAGTTTCATTTTATAAAACTTTTCATTTTCATCCAC
>Ga0256837_1001566_pt1 | contig 15537 bp, 15 predicted proteins | sample 4562384metaG_FD_185976 | JGI IMG/M metagenome (GOLD analysis project Ga0256837, IMG submission 185976) | Hydrothermal vent microbial communities from Guaymas Basin, Mexico - 4561-384 | ecosystem: Environmental > Aquatic > Marine > Hydrothermal vents | place: Mexico: Guaymas Basin | collected... | reverse complement strand
ATCACCATCATCGTAAAGATATTGCATAGTTTTGTAATCGATTACAGGAACTTCAAACTTATCACCTGCATGAACAGTTTTTTCAACAACTTTACCATTTAAAAAACTTTTCATTTTCATACGAACAAAAGCAGCACCTTTACCTGGTTTAACATGTTGAAATTCAACAATTTTATATGGTACTTCACCTACAATTAAACGAACATTTTTCTTAATATCACTCATTCCTACAGTTGCCATCAATTACACCCTTAATTATTTTTTTAGATTCTACTAAAAATCTACTTAAAATCAAGATTCTAATTTTGGAACTTTAATTGCTTATACTATAAACTATGATACATAAGGAAACTATAATTGATGCAACCAAAAGATGAAGTAACAAGAAGCTTACTAATAGATAAACAAACATGGGACGATTCTATGAAGTATGCTAGGGGTAGATACAAAATGAGTTTAAGTAAAGTTGTAGAATCTCTACTTCAAGAGTGGCTTACAAAAGAGAAAAGAAAGCCACTAGAAAACAATAAACAGGGTAAGTTTTTTGACTAACTTACTTCTGTTTTGGTCTGAAAGCTTTTAAAACTTCCTCTTTAGTTTCAATAAATGGACCCTCAATTAAATCTATACAGTAAGGAACTGCTGGAAAAACAGCATCTAAACACTCTCTAATAGATTTCGGTTTACCTGGTAAATTGATAATTAAACTTTTTCCTCGAATTCCTGCTGTTTGTCTTGAAAGAATTGCCGTTGGAACATACTGTAAACTAACTTGTCTCATAAGCTCACCAAAACCTGGCATCATCTTTTGACAAACATTTTCTGTTGCTTCTGGAGTTACATCACGAAGAGCAGGACCAGTTCCACCAGTTGTAACAACTAAACAACACCCCTCTTTATCACATAATTCTACCATTGTATCTTCTAAAATATCTTGCTCATCGGGGATACATCTATAAACTATCTCAAATTCACTTACCAAATAATCTTTCATAGTATCTTGAATTGCTACACCAGATATATCTTCATATATCCCTTTACTTGCTCTATCACTCGCTGTTATAACACCTATTTTTATTTCACTCATCTAATTCTCCTTAGTCAATTTGTAAAAAATGGTTTGCTTTTTTTATGTAAGTAACTGTTGCTACATCTAAAAAAAACTCTCTCGCACTCTCTACATCTATAATTTTATCTTTACTACCAAGATAAACTTCTATTTTTACACCTAAGTTTACTAACTCAACTAACTCGGGTTTAATCCACTTGTAGTTCAAAAGTTCACTTAATTCTTCAAAATTATTTTCATTAAATTCTATTTTTTTCACATTATATGGATGAAAACAAGCTTCTATAAACTGTTTTAAGTAAAACTCTTTATCTTTTTTATATCCAAAAAGTTGTAGTTTCTTAAATTTTTCACTTTTAGTTTCAAAAAAAATAGGGGAAAAAAATTGTAGTCTATCTACCCTCTTCCCATTTTTAAGTTGCTCTTTTACAAACTCTAATGCTTTTATAGAACCATAACTAAAACCACAAACTGTATAGTCTGAACTATTTATATACCTTTTAAAAAGATAAGATTCATTTTTCAATGAAAAACCACTAAAGAATTTCATTTATCAACTCTTTAACTTCATTTTTTGTTATGCTCTCTTTTTCAAAAAGGATAGCTTCAATTTTACTAATTACACCACTTTTAGATAATAAAAGATTCTTAGTTTCAGCATATAATCTTTCCATTAGTACTCTTTCCTCATCCTCTTTTTTTATAAGAAATTCACCCATCCCATAATCATCTAACATATCTTTTATAAACTGTTTTGCTTCGCTTAAATCGTGCTTTGAACTACTAGAGTGTTCATTATATTTAATCCCACAAGCAACAACACCTGAAAGTAACATTTTAATTTTAGATTCTAGTTCATGCTTAATCAATGGCTCATCATCACTAGGTGTCAGTTTTTCACTAGATAACATAAGCTTTTCAAAAGGTAGGTCAAAGTATGTAGCACTAAAAACCTTTCCAGATTGGTAAGTTACTCTGTATTGTTTCTGTTTCTCACTAAGAATCATCAGTTTTTTCTTACCAAATAAGACTTTATCTTTTACTTTGTGAAAATGCTCTATGGTTACAGTTGTATCTTTTTCCCTTAAAGCGAAAAGTACAGCTTCATTTACTAAAGAGGCTAGAGAAGCTCCATTAAAACCAACTGTCATATTTGCTATGATTTTTACATCAACAGAGTGTGGAATCTTTAATAAATACTTAGAGAGTATAGATTCTCTTTCACTGTTTGTTGGTAGTTCTACAAAGATTCTTCTATCAAATCTACCTGCTCTAAGTAAAGCAGAATCTAAAACATCTATTTTATTTGTGGCAGCTATAACTACAACCCCACTAGAACCTTCAAAACCATCCATCTCTGTTAAAAGTTGGTTTAGAGTAGCTTCCCTTTCATCATTTCTTTGTCCATCTCTTTTTTTACCCACAGCATCAATCTCATCTATAAATATAATAGATGGGGAATTATTTTTTGCTACATTAAAAAGGTCATGTACCCTTTTAGCACCCATCCCAACATAAATCTGAACAAATGAAGCACCACTTTGGTAGTAAAATGGAACATTAGCTTTATGTGCTGTTGCTTGAGCAATCATTGTTTTACCAACACCCGGTGGTCCAACAAGTAAAACACCCCTTGGCATTCTAGCACCAAATTTTTTATACTTTTTAGGGTTCTTAATAAAGTCTATAATCTCTTCTAACTCTATTTTGACATCACTAATACCACCAATATCATCAAACGATATTTCACTTTTAATTGGTACTATACTTGAAGAAAACTCTTTTTCATTTTTTGATGATTTTGAAAACTCTTTTTTATTTTTTGTTTTCTTTTGTTTAATTTTCTGAAATTGTCTAAAAACTAAAGAACCAATTCCAAAAATTATAACAATTGCTAAGATATAAACAACTAAATTAGGCTTTGCTATCTCCACTTTATAATTTTCTAATATTTTTGGTGAAATTTGACTTGATGGTATTTTATAGTTATGAGAATCTGTTTTAATATAAATATAACTATCTGTTGCTATTACACTCTCAACACTATTTCCATTTAAAATAGTTTGAACTTTTTTAAGTGAAATATTATCTGTTGTATCTCTAAAAAAAGCAAATAATACTAATAGAATAACAATAGTAGCAGATATGTATATAAGTAAACGATTCGTACTATAATTTAGCATAGTTAAACTCTTCTCTTCTTTCAAAGTTAGTTATCTCAACCCAATTACCAACTAAGTCATCTTTAGAATCTACTATAATTTTATTGAAGTGTTGGTCTAGTCCATGCCATAAGCCATCTTTTTTTGTTTCTATTAACACATTAAGATTCCCATTGAAATTTTTTCTAAACTCTAAATTTTTATTTTTTATTAGCGATTCTATCTCGTGAAGTCTTTGTTTTGCTACTTTACCGTTTACCTCTGGTTTCATATGGGCAGATGGTGTACCATCTCTTTTAGAGTAAGTAAAAGCGTGAAGGTGTGTCAATGGTAAATCTCTAGCATTAGCCATAGCTTCTTCCCAAATCTTTTCATTTTCACCTGGATGACCAGTTATAAAGTCAGTGCCTATCGCAAAACCTCTACTAGCAAGATTCTCAAAAAGTTCCCTATCTTGTTTATAAACATTTCTACGATTCATAAGTTTTAACATTGTGGGTGAAGTGTGTTGTAGAGCAATATGAAGATGTTTCTCTAACCAAGGTTCATCTAAAATTTCTTTAAACTCATCACATATCTGAATTGGTTCAACACTTCCAACTCTTATGCGACGAACACCCCTAATTTGAGAGATTCTTTTCATAAGTTTTGCTAAGGAAGTTTTAGTGTCTTGCCCATAACTTCCAACATTTGTACCTGTTAAAATAAATTCCCCAAAACCATTTGAAGCAAGTCTTGTTATTTGCTCTAAGATTCTTTGTTCATCCATACTTCTAGCATCGCCACGAACATAAGGGATAACACAATAAGAACATCTAAAATTACAACCCTCTTGTACTTTTATAAATGCTCTACTTTTTCCAACAAAATCATCAACTACTGCTTTATCTACATAATTTAAATCACCAGCATCATAAAAAGGTTTTTTAGTTGATAAAAGAGAATCGATTTTTAATTTTTCACTTTGCCCAAAAACACCATGAACTCTACCCTCTTTTAAAAGAGATTCCCCTTTTGTATGCGTTCCACAACCTGTTAAAAATATCTTCGCATCAGTCTTTTTCTCAATATGTGTAATGTAAGAACGAACATGAGTATCTGCTCCATTTGTAACTGTACAAGAGTTTACAACAACTATATCTGCTTCACTCTCGTTCAATGTTATATCGTACTCTTTTAAAGCACTCATCATAACTTGTGAATCGTAGAGATTTGTTCTACAACCAAATGTTTTAAAATATACTTTTTTTCTCATAATGTAACCTCATTTTGAGCAAAAGGTGGTTCTTTTGCTGATTTTTCTAAATGTAGCATTTGTGTAGGGTAAGCAATAGTAATGTCATCTTCAAGATTAAAAGCATCTACAATCTCTACTGAAATAGAACTTCTCAATGTTAAAGTCCCATAAGCATTTGTTAAATACCAAGAGCTTATGTTAACACCATTGGATTCTATAAAAGAAAATATTCTAGGTTCTACATTTGTATTTTTAAGGCTATAATGACTTCTAATCTTATTTAACTGTTTTCTAGTTATTTCTGTATAACCTTTAGAGTATTTTTTAGTAATCTCTTTACAAATATGAACAGCTTTTTTATGGTTAGAATCAAATGTTATAGTTATGTCAATACCATCCCAAACAGTTTTTAAAGAAGAGTGAGAGTAATTTGCTATCATTCTTGTAAAAACATAATTATTTGGTATAAAAATAATTCTACCTGCTCTTCTATTTTGGTGTATAGTTGTAAGTGTAATATCTTCAAGAATTGTCATACGAAGAAGAGATATATCCATAACATCACCAACATATTTCATCCCATCCATATCTACTCTTATTCTATCTCCAACATGAATACTACCACCAAAAACAATAACAAGCCAACCTAAAATACTCATAAACCAATCTTTCATAGCAATGGCAATACCAGCTGAAGCAAAACCTAAAATAGTTACAAGATAACCAGCATTTTCTATGTAAGAGAAAAATATTATTAAGATAATAATAGTAACATTCACAAAGTTGATAATTTTATTTGCCATATAAAATCTTTCATTATCTGTAAAATATTTTTTAATAGCTAACTTTAATAACATAAATATAAATAAAACTATAAAGATAAAGATTCCTATATAAGCAGATTTATTTACTTGTTGTTCTATCTCTTTATTTATGTTTATTTTTACAACTTCAAGTCTTTTTTCATAAACATCAGTTGCTACTATCATGGTATCTAATGCTGTTTTAAATCGTTCTAATTGTTGAGCTTTATCAAGGGCATCTTGTTTATATTTATCCTCTTTATCTAACAATCTTATCTTTTTATAGATATTATTTTCTCTAATAAGTAATTTTATTAAATCTGTAAGAATTAATTTTTTATCTAAATACTCTTTAAAATCAGAATTTAATTTTTTAATTACAGAGATAGCAGTAAAAATTTCAAAAGGATTCGCTATATCTTGAATCTTATCTATATTTGGTGGAGTGATTAAAGTTAAAAAAGGACTAGCATTTTTATCTCTTAATTTTTCTATTTGTGATGTTAAAAATTTCTCTTTAGAGATTAAAGCATTAAGTTCATCTTGTTGAGCAATAGAGATAATTTTTGTTGTCAATAACTTAATTCGTTTACGAATCTTAGAAAGGCTCTCTCTAACCTGTAAAGAAGTCAAATAAGAAGCATAACTTTTCATCCACACTTTTTCTTTACTTATCTCTTCCTCTAAAACTTTTAATTCAAAAAGATATTTAGAGATAGATTCTAAGCGTGATTTTTCCTCTTTAACTTTTACTTCTTCTTGTAATTTTAATTGTTTCTGTTTTTTAATCTCTATCTGTTCTTCTATAGTTAAATTATTATCTATTGAAATCTCAATAGAATATAAAGATGTTATAAATATAACAAATAAAAAAATAAAACTTTTAACCATCAAAAATCTCCGAATTTATTAAGTACACACATAATTGTGCCAACATCAATAGAATCAGTTATAGTAACATCCCCTATTCCAATAGGAATAATAAATGTTATAGCAGAATCTGAACTCTTTTTATCTAAGTAAAATGTTTCGTAAAAACTTTTCACATTTTCAATTTTATAGGTTGTTGGTAGGTTGTATTTTTTTAGTAAGTTTTCTACTCTTAAAACCTCTTTTTCTGTCATAAGGTTCATTTTTAAAGCAGTTTCGTTTGCCATAACCATACCAATAGCAACAGCTTCACCATGAAGATATGTTTTATATTTAGTTTCATTTTCTATAACATGACCAAATGTATGACCATAATTTAGAGCAGCTCGAATCCCATGCTCTTTTTCATCTTTAGCTACAACATTAGCTTTAGTTTGAACAGCTTGTTTTATAACATCTTGTAACACTTCAGGATTGTGTAAATCAGCAGTTTCTAAAAACTCAAAGAACTCTTTGTTAAAAGTAACGGCCATCTTAACAATTTCAGCAACACCAGCACCAAATTCTCTATCTGCTAATGTTGTTAAAAAATAAGGGTCTATTAGTACAGAATTTGGTTGATGAAATGCTCCTATAAGATTCTTACCATAAGAATTATTCATACCTGTTTTTCCACCAACACTAGCATCAACTTGAGATAAAAGAGTTGTAGGTACTTGAATAAAATCAATCCCTCTTTGGTAAATACTAGAAACATAACCTGTCATATCACCAATTACACCACCACCAAAAGCTATAAGAAGTGATTTACGGTTGAATTTATGGTTAAATAAAGATTCTAGAATTAAATCCACACTAACTTGATTCTTATACTCTTCACCATCTGGAACAGTGATAATATATAACTCTTTAGCACTAATTTTACTAAGAAGATAAGCTAAATGTAAACCAGCAACCTTAGGGTTTGTAATGATTGCTACTTTAGTATCGAAATGTGTTTTAGGAATTGTATCTATTGTTATGTCGTAAGAGTTATCTACAACTGTTTTTAGTGCTATATTTACTTTCATTATCTATCCAAAATATTTATTTATAATTGGATGTATAATACTTAAAGTTATCTAATTATTTACTAAAACTAAAGTTCTACAGGTATAAAAATTTGGTGAAATTCATCTAGTCTATGATATAGCCTTTCACTATCTGTTGAAAAGAAAGAGTAGATTTTTCTTGCTGTTAGTTTTTCTGTAAATGGTAAAATTTGAATAAAATTCTCTTTTTTACCTAAATATTTTATTGGATTTTCATTTTTTGTTGTAATACTAATTGATTTAGAAAATATCTTTGCCAAATTGTTATACTGCTCAATTATCTGCTCTTTATCTGCTTGATATTCATTTAGATAATTAAAAAGTTCTATATTAAATCCCATCTGTTCCGATATATCAAATACAGTAGATGATATTTTTTCTATATTTTTATTATCTGTTAATAATAATACTGATTCTTTTACAGAAGATATCTCTTTATTTGAAAGTTTTAAAACTGGTAATTTAGATTTATACAACATATTTCTACAATTATAATTTGAAAATATATCTTTAGAAACAATTATTAAACCTACATGATAAGACTTTATATCCTTAAAAAAAGATTCTTTTAAATCTATATTATCATAATTTATATCTACAACAATGTTTTCACTACTAAAACTTTTAGCATATTGTACAAGTTCAATATCTCCAGCATTAACAATCTTGATAATTAGACTATGTTTAAATTTTCTATGTGTAAATACAGCTCTATCTAAAAAACTCTTTATAACTTTATTATTCATAATTTTCATATCTAAATATAGATATAAATTTGAACCAAATGGTTCTGGAAATTGTCCAAGTTCTCTTTTAATTGCCTTATATACAGATTTAAGAACAGATGGCTCACCTATGAGGATTAAAAGGTCATTAGGATGTATCATCTTTTTAAGGTTAGGCATTATTAATTTTCTATTTCTATATATAGCTACAATTCGCCAATTTTTTTGTTCAATTGAGCCAATATGTCTATAGATAAAAGAGCTGCCAAATGGCACTAAAACTTCCATTATCTCACCCTCACCCAATCCAACATTTTGAGCTATTACAGGTACATTTGGTAAATAATCTAATAATTTAGAAGATAAAATATCATCTGCATTAATCATCACAACATTAGCATCTTTATTTATTAAATTCCATTTATTTAATACAACTACACGAAGATTTTTTTTAATTGTTCTAATATTTTTAATAGTATTTTCAATATCTATCTGAGATTCCATAGCAATAAAAACTTGTATAAATTCCATTTTTAAGAGATTCGCAAGTTTATATAAACTGGTTGGGTCAAAATTATAAAACTTAAATCTTGCTGGATTAATATCTTTATAACTATTGTTTTTTATATCAATAATATAATAAATATTTTCACTCGTATATGTTTCTATTGTTCTTTGAATAAAGTTAGAGCCTGTCTGACTATCACTAATTATTAGAATTTTTTTCAATGTTAATCACTTTACCTTTTTATAGCTTTATCACTCTTTATCCACATCTCTACTATAGCTTTTTGCCAAACTTTATCTACAAAATATCCTGTAATTTTTATCCATTTTTTTGTTCTTATTCCTGATGTAAAAGATGTTTTATTTTCCCATGTATCTATTATATTTCCATTTGGTTTATCAAACAAATTAGCCTCAGCAATTAAACGAAAAGCAGATGACTTAAACTCATAAATTTCACCCTCTTTTATATTTTTATTCAAAATATTTACACAAGAACTTTTATCTACTAAAGTAGGTAAAGTAGGTTTTTTAGAATTTTTAACTAATTGATTATATTTTTTTTGTAGTAAGGCTAACTCTTGCTTCTTTTTCTTTAGCAATAATTTATGCTTTTTATTCTCTTGTTTTAACTTTTTAAGAGTTCTAGATTCTGAACAACCATTTTGTAAATTCGCTATATTTAACAAATCTATACATTGTCTATAATCTTTTTTTAGATTATCAATATCATCTACTATATATTCTGCTCTATCTATGCTATTAGCATTTAACACTAAACCAAAAAACAATACAATTAAATATCTCATTTCAACCCTTTTTTAATTAATTTTACACCCATCTCAACATGCTTAGTATATGGAAATTGGTCAAACAACGCCATATCCTCAATCTCATGAGTTTTACAAAGAATCTCTAAATCTCTCTCTAATGTTAATGGATTGCAAGAGATATAAACTATATGATTATATCTAGTTGTAAATAAACAAGAATCTTCATCCATTCCACTTCTAGGAGGGTCAACAAATATACTATCTATTGTATAAGATTCTATATCTATCTCTTTCATTCTGCGAAATTCTCTTACACCATCAAGTGCTTGAACAAATTCCTCTACACACATCCTTATAAACTCTATATTTGTAACATCATTTAAAACCATATTTGCTTTAGCAGCATTTATAGAAGATTTTGAAATTTCTGTTGCTAACACTTTGTTAAAGATTTTTGAAAATGGTATAGTAAAATTTCCAGCACCACAATATAATTCTAGTAAATCTCCACCAATATTTGAAAAGTTTTTTAAAGCCCATGAAACCATATGTTCATTTACTCTAGCATTTGGTTGAGTAAAACTATTTTCAATATGTTTAAATTTAAACTCTTTATTGTCAATATTTAACTTTTCAACTACAAAATCTTGCCCTATAATAACCTTTTGCTTACGAGAACGACCAATAATAAAAATATTTAACTCTAAGGCTATCTCTTTAGCTATACTCTCCCACTCTAAGTCAAGTTTTCTATGGTATAAAAGTGAAACAACTATCTCACCATCACTTGTACTTAAAAAATCAGCTCCAAATAGTTTAAAACCTATATTATGTTTTTTAATAGCATCTAAAAGTTTAGGCATCAATTTTGAAATATGTTCACTAACTTGTGTACACTCATCTACTAGAACAACACCTTTTTTTTCAATATGATTCATAGCATAATGAATCTCATCATCTATATGCCATATTTTAAACTCACTTCTTAGTCTATAGTGAGATTGAGGAGATTTAAAAACTTCTATTTTCCCTTTATAAAAAGATAAAAATCTTTCCTCATTTATCTCTTTTTTTCTTTCTAGTTGACCATCATACCCATCTACATAATCAACACAAGCACCACATTCACCAAAATATTTACAATTCATTAAAAATCCCTATACATTATTTAATTGAAGCTATCAAGTTACCTATAATTAAATTCCATCCATCTATAAGTACAAAGATAAGTATCTTAAATGGTAAGGCAATCATTACAGGAGGAAGCATCATCATACCCATTGACATCAAGATAGATGCTACAACCATATCTATAACTAGAAATGGTAAGAAGAGTAAGAATCCTATTTCAAAAGCAGTTTTAAGTTCACTTATAACAAAAGCTGGAATTATTACAGAAAGTGGTACATCAGCAATTGTTTTAGGATTTTCCATCTTTCTTATTCTTACAAATAGAGCTAAATCTTTCTCTCTTGTATTTCTAATCATAAAATTTTTAAATGGTAAAACTGTTTTATCAAATGCTTCTTCATAACCTATTTTCTTTTCCATATATGGTTTTATACCAGCATCATAAGCTTTAATCCCTATGGGTTCCATCACAAAAAAAGTAAGAATCATAGCTAACATAACAAGTAGTTGTGTAGGTGGAACTTGTTGAGTTCCCATAGCTTGTCTTAAAAAACCAAACACAATTACGAATCTTGTAAAAGTTGTCATAACAAGAACTAAACTTGGAGCTAAAAAAAGTAGTGTTAAAACAACAAGAACATTTAATGAACTCACTAATTGTTCAGGTGTATCTGGAGCAGATAAGGCAAAATTCATAGTTGGAATCTGTACTGCTTCAGCACCCAATGTTGAGACTAAAATAAAAAGTGTTAAAAAATATCTAAACATTATTTGTTAGATACCTTATCTAAAATAGATGTTATATTTTTAACCTCTTTATCTTGTTTATCAGCATAAAAATGTAATTCAACTCTACGATTCTTTTCTCTACCTGTTTTAGTTTCATTTGTAGAAACTGGTGAAAATTCAGAAAAACCAGCAGCACTAATTCTATTGTTAGAGACACCGTCTATAATTAATTCTTTTAGTACAGATATTGCTCTAGCAGATGAGAGTTCCCAATTATCTTTATATATACTATTTCCTGCTGGATTTTGGTTGTCGGTATGACCTTGAACACTTATTTTCATTTTATTTGGCATTGTATCTACAATAAGAGCAACCCTTTTTAAAAAAAGTAAAGTATCCTCATTTTCAATAGTAGCACTACCTGCTTTAAATAGCAATGCAGCAGGTAGTTTAATTACAAAACCATCTTGAGCTTCTTCAACACTTACACTTTCAGCTTCACTTTTACTCATCATCTCATTAGCATCACCAACTGCTGCTTGAACTCTATTTACACCATCAGATGTTTCCTCTTGAGAGTCAATAGGGGTAGATTCTTGAATTCTTTTTTTAGATATTTCTGTTTTTGTTCCACCTTCTAAAACACTCATCGCTCCAGATAAAGAACCTATAGCTTCAGAAACTTTTTTAGCATCCATACTTGACATAGATAATAAAAGAACAAAAAAACACAAAAGTAAAGACATTAAGTCACCAAAAGCAGCTAACCAAGCAGGAAGACATTGCTCACAATCAGGACATTTTTGTTTAGCCATCTATTCTATTCTCACTAATCAAACTGACTAATACGGTCTGCCGGAGGAAGGTAACTTAAAAGTTTTGCTTCTAAAACTCTTGGAGCATCTCCAGACTGAATCGACATAATTCCAGATAAAATCATCTCACGAACAACTGTCTCTTCATCATTTCTAATTGCTAAAATATTATAAATTGGTGTACCAAAAACATTACCAATAATAGCACCATACATGGTAGTAAGTAAAGCAACAGCCATAGATGGACCAATAGCTGATGGGTCTGCCATATTTAGAAGCATCGCAACAAGCCCAATAAGTGTACCAACCATACCCATCGCCCCAGCAAGACCAGCCCATTGGTTAAAAATCTCACCATGAATCTTATGTCTTGTACTTGTTTGTTCCATCTCTATCTCTAGTAAATCTCTAATAGTATCTGGTTCACTCCCATCAATAGCCATAGAAAGACCTTTTTTTAAAAAGTCATTCTCTTCACTATTAACATCACCCTCTAAGGCTAAGATTCCATCTTTTCTAGCTTTTGTTGCGAACTCAACAAGTTTTTTAATTAGTTCTCCAACATCCTCTTCAGGTGGTTTTATAGCAATCATAAAAATTTTTGTAAATTGTTTCATTTGAGCAGGTTTAAAAGAGATCATTAAAGCACCAATAGAACCACCAACAACAATAAGAACAGATGGGATGTCAATATAAGCACCAACACCAACACCCATAGTCATCGCACCAAGAAGTAGTACTAAAATTAAAACAATACCAAGAACCGTACCTAAATCCATTGAAAAACCTTAAGTAAATAATTAGGTAATAATACCACAAAAAAGATTATTTCCCGATTTTTTAATCAACTATTTTAATTTAAAGTGTATAATTTCAAAAAAATATAAATGGAAAATTATGTATAAAGATTCAACAAGTATAATTATTTTAGCTGCTGGTAAAGGTAGCCGTATGAAATCATCTAAAGCAAAAGTGTTACATAACATTAGTGGTAAACCTATGCTTTTTCACATCATAAAAGCATCATTGGAAATTTCAAATGATGTTACAGTTGTTGTTGCTCACCAAAAAGAGAAAGTTATAGAAGAGATGGGTAATTACTTTAATTCTATAAACTTTGTAACTCAAGATGCTGAAAACTTCCCTGGAACTGGTGGAGCTATGAAAAATATAACTCCTAAAAATGATAAAGTTTTAGTTTTAAACGGTGATATGCCTCTAATAAGAGCTAACGATTTAAAAGGTTTTTTAACTAAAGATTCTGACATTATTATGTCGATTTTTGATTTAGAGAATCCAGACGGTTATGGTCGTGTAATTATTGAAGATAAAAAAGTACAAAAAATTGTTGAACAAAAAGATGCTTCTGAATCTGAACTTAAAACAACAACAGTAAATGCTGGAATTTATGCTTTTTCTAAAGATGTTATAGAGAAATATATCCCTTTATTAAATAACAACAATGCTCAAGAAGAATATTATTTAACTGATGTTATCTCTATGGCTAAAAAAGATGGCTTAACTATTGACCCTCTTTTAGTAGATGAGGAGAGTTTTAAAGGTGTAAACTCTAAAAAAGATTTAGCAGATGCTGAAGTTATAATGCAAGATAGAATCAAAACTCAGTTAATGAACAATGGTGTTAGAATGGAATTACCTTCTACTATATATATAGAGGAAGGTGTTGTTTTTGAGGGTGAATCTACTATTGAAAATGGCTCAAGAATCACAGGTGATTCTAAAATTATAAACTCTCACATTAAATCTGGTTCAGTTATAGAAGATAGTCTGATTATAAATTCAGATATAGGACCATTAGCACACATAAGACCAGCTTCACACATAGAAGATACTCATATAGGTAACTTTGTAGAAGTTAAAAAATCTAAACTAAATGGTGTAAAAGCTGGTCATCTAAGTTACATTGGTGATTCTGAAGTTGATGAGGGTACAAATATTGGAGCTGGTGTTATAACTTGTAACTATGATGGTATTAAAAAATATAAAACTATTATAGGTAAAAATGTTTTTATTGGGTCTGACAGTCAGTTAGTAGCACCTCTTGAGATTGATGATGATGTTATGATAGCTGCTGGGACAACTCTAGTTAGTTCTAAAAAAGTTGAAAAAGGTTCTTTAGCAATAAGTAGAACAAAAATAAAATTTATCCCTAAATTTTTCTATATATTTTTCGGCAAAAAAAATATTTAATTGACGATAAAAATATATTAGTTAGTTTAATTAAATCGTCAGCTTATATTATATATAATTCCTATATATAATATAAGGGAGATTTATGCAAGCTAAAAGATCTTTAAGATTCTTTCCTGTTCAGTTATTTGCCATTATTATGGGAATTTCTGGATTAACTATTGTTTATGCCAAGGCTTACCATATTCTTGGTGTTCCATATTTTATTTATGAGATGTTACTTTTCGTAGATACTATTTTATTTTTAACAATTTTTACAACATATATGTATAAACTCTCTGTTTATCCTGACGCTGTAAAAAAAGAATTTCTACACCCCATAAAAAGTTCTTTTATGGCAACTATATCTATTAGTTTTTTACTTTTAAGTATAGCTTTTTACGACTACAATCCTGTACTTTCTATAATGTTATGGTACATTGGAACTCCTCTTCAACTTTACTTCACAGTAAATATTTTAAGTTTTTGGATAAACAACGAATTTAAAGAGGTTCATAGTAATCCTGCTTGGTTTATCCCTATTGTTGGTAATGTACTTGTTCCTGTAATTGGTGTAGATGCTGCTCCAACTTATATATCTCTATTTTTCTTTAGTATTGGTTTATTTTTCTGGGTTGTTCTTTTTACTATGGTTATGTATAGAATCGTATTTCATCACCCTATGGCTAAAAAGCTTATACCAACACTATTTATCTTTATGGCTCCACCTGCTGTTGCTTTTATTAGTTACTTCCGTTTAACATTTGGAAGTATAGATACATTGAGTATGTTTTTATATTCAGTTGCTTTAGTAACACTATTTTTAATCCTTTTTATGGTTAAAAGATACGATACAAAACAGTTTTTTATATCTTGGTGGGCATATACATTCCCATTAACTGCTATGACAATAGCTACAATGCTTTTAAATATGGCATTTGATAATTTTTTCATATACTATGGTTCTTTCGCTCTAATGGCACTTTCAACTGTAGTTATTGGCTTTGTAACTTATAGAACATTAGTGGCAATTTCACAAGAGCATATATGTATAGAGGAGAAAGAATAATGCAAAATAATATGTACGAAGGGGAAAAGAAGAGTATGAGTAATAGTAAATTAGTTTTAACAATGGGTATAGTTATTGGTATAGTTTTTGGTGTATTTTTTGCTGGATTTGTTTTTAAACAATCAGCACCAACAGTTTTATTTAAACAAGTTGGAGTAAATTATAGTTTTGAAAAAACTGTAAACTTACTAACAGATAGAATCAATGCCAAAGATGGTTGGCATGTAACAGATGTAATTGACCAACAAGCAGAAGTTGCTAAATATGGTGGTGGTAAAATTGGTAAAGTTAAAATTATTAAATTTTGTAACGCTAAACTAGCTTCTACTATGTTAAGTGCTGATGATAGAATGTATATGTCTGTAA
>Ga0256837_1001565_pt1 | contig 15543 bp, 15 predicted proteins | sample 4562384metaG_FD_185976 | JGI IMG/M metagenome (GOLD analysis project Ga0256837, IMG submission 185976) | Hydrothermal vent microbial communities from Guaymas Basin, Mexico - 4561-384 | ecosystem: Environmental > Aquatic > Marine > Hydrothermal vents | place: Mexico: Guaymas Basin | collected... | reverse complement strand
GATGATTGTGGGGTTCTTTGATTTGTGGCTCCGGCACCTGGGATCGAACCAGGGACCAAATGATTAACAGTCATCTACTCTACCGCTGAGCTATGCCGGAACTTATTTAAAAAGAGTTTGTCTTTTGTAAGTGGCAGAATTATAGTTAAATTATAAAAAATTGTCAAGTGTTTTTTAAAGAATTACAAAATTTTATAAAATATCACATTATTGTTATTTATTTTTGTAATTTTATCTAGTTTAATCAATCTATTTAATTCTAAAATAGTATTTTCATCAAAAATATTTTTCACATCTTCTTTAGTAAGTGGTCGTCTAGATAACAAAGTTAAAATCTCATCTTTATTATAAGCTTGTTTATTGACAATTTTATTTTTATGAGTAATTGTAACAGGAAGATTATTAAAAGTATTTGCAATATCTACAAGTTTTTCATAACTAATTGATTCAACATTATAAGCAGGAGGTCTATCTATCGTACCTATGTCAATTCTATTAGGATTAATTCTTTTTAATGCTTTATAAATTTGTTCTATCTCTGTATCATTATCATTTAAAGTTTTTACAAAAAGTACCTCTATAATTAATTGCTTTTTATAAATATTTCTAAACTCTACCATACCATCAACTATTTTTGTACAGTCAACAGAATTATTAACTCTATCAAGCTTTTTAAAACATTTTTCACTTGTACAGTCTAATGATAACTTCACAATATCTATTTTAGACAATATTTGCTGTATATCTTTATGATAAATATTTGCTCCATTACTTAAAATAAGCGTTTTTATATCACCTTTAATTTTATCTACATCATTAATTAGTTGATTAAGATGTGGGTATAAAGATGGTTCTCCATTTGCTGTAAATGTTATCACATCAATATTTTTATGTTTTTTTAATGCAGTTTTAAGTTGTACTATAATCTCTTCTACACTTATGATTTCAGTTTGTTTAGATACTGTTTTTGCATATGCTAATTCACAATATAAACAATCAAAATTACATTGCTTACTAAAAGGTGAAAGATCTATTCCCAAACTCATACCAAAACGTCGAGAAGGGATAGGTCCAAAAATAATATTAATCATACTAATATTATTTTTTACTTACTCTTTGACATTCACTTACAAAGTGTTTTGCATTTTCAACTGGTACATCGGGAAGTATTCCATGCCCAAGATTAAAAATATGTCTTGATGTTCCCATTGTTTTTTGAATTGATTCTACACATGCTGTAGTAGCTTCTTTACTGTATAATCTACATGGTTCCATATTTCCTTGAAGAACATATTTATCACCTAACTTTTCTTTTGCCATAGCCATAGGAGTTCCCCAATCTACACCAAATACATCAAAGTTACCATAAACAAGACCTTGTTCTATAAATGAACTTACACCTTTTGGAAACATGATAATAGGAGTTTCAGGATATTTAGATTTTAAATAATCAGCAATTTCAACCATATATTTCCATGAAAATTCATTATATTTTGATGGTTCTATTGCAGCTGCCCATGAGTCAAATATCTGTACAACATCTATTCCTGATTTGATCTGTTTCTCCATATAAAGTTTAACTACTTCAGTCACTTTAGCTAAAAGATTATGTAATAATTCTGGATTTGAATACATCATTTTCTTGCATAAATTATATGTTTTTGTACCTTGTCCCTCAATCATATATGTTGCTAATGTCCAAGGGGAACCAGTAAAACCAATAAGAGCAATATCATCATCTCTTTCATCTAATTGTTTTCTAAGTAGTTCAATAGTTTCATAAACATAAGTCAATTTACTAGAAGCTCCTTTTCCCCCAATCAATCTATCTAAATCTTCTTGAGTTTCAATAGGATCATTAAATTTTGGTCCAAAACCTTTTATAAATTCTAAATCCATACCCATCTCATCTGGTATTACTAAAATATCACTAAATAAAATTGCAGCATCTACACCAACTATATCTAAAGGTTGAATAGTAACTTCAGCAGCTTTTTTAGGATCATGACAAAGGTTTAAAAAGTTTCCAGCTTCAGCTCTTACTTTCATATATTCTGGAAGATATCTTCCTGCTTGTCGCATCATCCAAACTGGTGTATAAGGTGTTTTTTTACCTAAACATGCATCTACAAATATTTTACCCATGTATATCCTTTTAACTTTTGTTAATTTGTTTTTATTATATCATATTAATGTAAAAATAATATAATGATGAAAACATAAGGAATATAAATGAATCTTACAGATGACGAGATACTAAATTATCATAAAGGTGGTAAAATTGGGACAGATGTAACAAAAGCATGTGATACCCAAAAAGACTTATCTATAGCATATACACCAGGTGTAGCATTACCTTGTAAAGAGATTGAAAAAGATCCAAGTTTAGCATATAAATACACTGCAAAAGGTAATACTGTAGCAGTAATAAGTGATGGTACAGCGGTACTTGGACTTGGTGACATTGGTGCATTAGCATCAAAACCAGTTATGGAAGGTAAGGTTGTATTATTTAAAAAATTTGCAAATGTTGATGGTGTTGATATAGAACTTGATGAACATGATCCTATAAAAATTATAGATATCTGTGCCGCAATTAGTCCTAGTTTTGGTGGTATAAATCTTGAAGATATTAAAGCACCAAAATGTTTTGAGATAGAAAAAGAGTTACAAAAAAGAGTAAATATACCAGTAATGCATGATGATCAACATGGAACAGCAATAATCACAACAGCTGCTTTAATAAATGCTAGTGAATTAGTTAAAAAAGATATAAAAGATATGAAAATAGTTATAAGTGGTGCCGGAGCTGCTGCTATGACTTGTGCAAAAATGTATAAAAAACTAGGTGCAAAAAATATTTTAATGTGTGATAGTAAAGGTGTAATTAACCATAAAAGAGATGATATAAATGAATACAAAAAAGAGTTTGTAATAGAAACTAAAGATGTAACTATAGCTGATGCATTAAAAGGTGCAGATATGCTTTTAGGATTAAGTGTTGCTAAAACTGTATCAAAAGAGATGGTAAAATCTATGGCAAAAGATCCTATTATTTTAGTTCTTGCAAATCCAACTCCAGAAATTTTCCCTGAAGAGATTCAAGAGGTAAGAGATGATGCAATAATTGGGACAGGAAGAAGTGATTATCCAAATCAGGTGAATAATGTACTTGGTTTTCCATTTATTTTTAGAGGTGCATTAGATGTTCAAGCAAAGAAAATTACTGAAAATATGAAGATGGCTGCAGCAGAGGCTTTAGCAAAATTAGCAAAACAACCTATTCCTTACTATGTAAAAGCTGCGTATGATGATCAAAGTTTAGAATATGGAAAAAATCATATTATCCCTAAACCATTTAATAAAGAAGTTCTTATTTGGGTTGCTTCTGCTGTGGCTCAATCTGCAATTGATGATGGTGTATCAGATATGACAAACTTTAATTTAGAAGAGTATCAAAAACATTTAAGAGATATGGCATATGTTGAAAATTCACAGGATGATGAATAATCATAAAATTTAGTATATTTTTATATATTTTATATTAAAATCTGATATGAAATATATAATTGTACTAGTGCTTGTTTTTTTTAATGGTTGTATTCAAAAGAATAGTAGTGCAAAAAAAATATTTCAAACTGATGATAGCTCATATCTTCAATCTAATTATGTTAATACAACAAAACTTATATTAAGGTATAAGGTAAAACTAGACAAAAGAAACCCTAATGCTTATAATAAACAATTTAAAAAGCAACTTTTAAAAACGATAAAGTTATCACAAAATAATTTATTTCTATATACAAAAAATCATAAAAAATTAATACATTATGTTGATTATTTTAATTATGCATTTAAAAAAGATCTAAATATAAATAATAGAAATGATTATCTTATACTTGGTTTATATAAATTAATATATGATATATATCTTATGAATAAAGATCATAAATTTACTAGCTATGAATATGATTTAAATAAAATGAAAAAAGGTTATATAAATCTACAAATATTAAGATGGAAAATTAATAATTCAAAAGATCAAAATGGGAAATATCTATTCTATACCTGGCAAAAAAATTGGCAAATTGAATTATTAAATAAATATAATAAGAATAAATATATTGATTATGAAAATATAAAAAATCTAATATACATAAAAAATAAAAAAGAATCAATTTTTGATTCATCTAATGGTTCTTTTAATATGATTTTAAATAAAATTATTTTTAATCTTGAAAATTCAATATCGATATTAGATATGACTTCAGAGGAATTAACAAAAGAGATATTAAAAGGTGCAATGTTTATTTTATAGATATTTATGATAAAATAAGTAAATATTAAAAAGATTATAATTTATAAGGAATTTAAATGTTAAAGATTTTAGAAGCTATTCAAAAAGTAGCTATTGGTATAGAAAATAAAGTATTTAGTAACTATGATGATTTTGCCAAAGATGAAAATTCAAGAGAAAATATAAATAGTAAAATAAATAAATTCTGTACAACTTTAATATCAAATGAGTTTAAAAAAATAAATGATATAAAATCTATTATAGGTCAAGATAAAAAAGAATATATTAATATTAATAACAATGGTAAATATATTGTAAGTTATGTTTCTATTGATAATATAGATCTTTTAGATTTAAACTTTTCATTGGGTACAATTTTTGCTATTTATGAGGATACTATAGATGGTTCAAATTTAGTTGCTTCATCGTATATTACATATGGCCCAACTTTTCAAATAGTTTTTGCTTCAAAGAAAAATGGTGTTCAATTTTTATCTTATGATGGAGAATTATTTGTTGAACAAGATTCATTTAAATTAGAACATAAAGGTAAAATCAATTCAACAGCAGGAGATGTTTCATTTTTTAATAAATCTCATAAGAATTTGATGCAAAGTTTCTTTGACAATGGATACAGACTTAGATTTAGCAACTCATTAGCATTGGATACTCATCAGATTTTATTTAAAAGAGGTGGAATTTATTCTTCTCCATCGACAAAACAGCAGGAAGAAGGAACGTTAGAATTAGCTTTTGAAGCTTACCCTATATCTTTTATAATTGAATTAGCAGATGGAATTTCTATAGATGGAAAAAATAGAATACTAGATATAAAATTAGAAGATAATATCTTTAAAAAAACACCAATATATTTTGGATCTAAAGATGAATTAGAAAAAGTAAAAAATAGTTTTATTTAATGATATATGAACATATAGTTGTAGGAGCGGGTATAAGTGGATGTAGTGTTGCATATGAATTATCTAAACATTCTGATAAATTATTATTAGTAGATAAAGGTCCAAGTGTAGCTTCCGGGGCTTCAGGTGCAGCAGGTGCTTTTCTATCTCCACTACTTGGAAAACCAAATAAGTTTAAAGATTTAGTTACTAATTCTTTGAAATATTCTACATTATTATATAAAAATAATTTCCCTTTTTTAGTAGATAATTGTGGAACAACAAGAATTCCACAAAATGATATAGATAAAGAAAAATTTAAAGAATATATCCCTTATATGGATTTTCCTTATAAGGAAGATAAAGATGGATATTTTTTTAAAATAGGTACAGTTGTAAATAGTGTTGGAGTATGTAAAACTATGACAACAAGTTTCAATAATAAAAGAAAAAAGATTAAGACAAAATTTAATTTTGACGTTAAAAGAATATCCTATGATGGAGAATATTGGACTTTAAATAATGAACTAAAGACAAAAAATTTAATACTTACTACAGGAATTGATTTAGATTTGATTGATGAATTTTATATTACCGTAAGGCCATTATGGGGTAGAAGAATTGATATTTCAACTACAACAAATTTAATTCATAACTATCATAAATCATGTTCAGTATCAAAAAGTTTTCCAATAAGTGATACTAAATATAGAATATCTATTGGTGCTACACATCATAGAGAAAAAAATGATAAAGATAAACAAAAAGACAATGAAGAATTACTTTTAAAAACAAAAGATATTATTGATTTAGAAGATATTGATATTATTAAAGAATATTGTGGTGCAAGAGCATGTAGTATTGATTATTTTCCTATTGTAGGTGAAATAATTAATAGTAAACAAACTATTAAAGAGTTTCCTTATTTAAAGAATGGTACTAATGTAAAAAAAGATAGATTTTCAAAATATGAAAACTTGTATATATTAAATGGAGTAGGTGGGAGAGGATTTGTGCTTGCTCCTTATTTAGCAAAACAGTTGGTTGATTATATTATAGATAACAAACCAATTGATGAAAATATCATACCAGATAGGTTGTTTATACGTGAAGTGAAAAGGATGACAAAGTGAATATTTGGGGTACAATAAAAATAATTATTTTAAGTACGGTAGGTCTTGTATTATTGACATATTTAACAGTTGATGTTCCAGTTAAAGTAGAAAAAAAGGTTATAGATATAAAAAATCTACCTAAAACTGTAGAACTAATTGGATATGATGATCAAAAATTTACAACTACAAGTATTGTAAAAGAAGATAGTATTATTTTTGTCGGAAATCAACAATCAATAATATTATCAAAATATTTAGAAAAAATGTTAAATCTTAAACCTGGAAAGTTTATAATTATTTCGAATATATCTGATGCCCCTTGGTTTATAAAAAGATGGCAAGCACATACTAAAAATATAAAATTAAAAGGGGAAAAACATCTCCCTTGGATATATGATAGAGATGGTGCAATGAGAAATTTCCTTCAAGTTCCAACTTCAGATGCTGTTAAATATTTTATATATAAAGTGAATAATGATGGAATCATAAAAAGAATATATGTAGGTAAGGTAAAAGTTGGAATAGTAGATGAAAAGATGACAGATGACGAGATAAATACAACTCTTCAAGATATTGTATCTGTTATTAATTCTAAATAAAAGTTATGGAGAGTAGTAAAAATGAGTAAACAACAATTAAAAGAATTTATAGGATTTGGAATAGCTGGTAATTTTGCACATCATTTGGAGCAAGCTGGAGAAGCTAGTGATTTTATTAATATAAAAGTAGATGAAATAAATGCACCAAAAGGGATATTTCCATTTTATTTACCATCTTCAGAAACATTTTTAGGTAAATATCCTCTTTCAAGTGAAAATATTATTCATCCTAGAACAAAAGATGGAAATCTTCAAATGGAACCAGAAGTAGCATTGATTTGTGAAATTATATATGAAAATGATAAAGTAAAAGATATAGTTCCAAATTTTTTTACAGCATATAATGATTGTTCTATTCGAAAAGAGGGTGCCAAAAAAATTAGTGAAAAGAAAAACTGGGGTGAAAATACAAAAGGTATATCATCTGAAATAATACCCATAGATAAATTTGAAGATGGTGGAATAATGGATCCTTATCATATTGTATCTTTTTTTAAAAGAGATGGAAAAATATATCAATATGGAGAAGATAGTCCTGTTACAACATATAATTATTTTTATGGACAATTAAAAGAATGGATTATTAAAAAGATCAATACCCAAGAAGATACAGGACCATTAGAAGATCTAAATTCTTATATAAAAGATTGTAATTATCCTACAAGTATGATTATAAGTATTGGAGCTACTAGCTATACAGACTTTGGAGAAAATAATTTTTTAGAGATAGGCGATGAAATTTTTGTTTATATTTACAATTCAAATATTTATAATTTAGATAAAATAAGAAAGAATGTTGAGGAAGAAAAAATATCTAAACTTGATAATTGTTCTTGTTTGTATCAACAAATTGTTTAATTATTTAAATTTATAAACTATTAATAATGTTTTGATATTATAATGATAATTTATGTAAGGAATTATCGATTATGAAATATATTTTATTAATATTTATTTTTATATCTTCACTATTTGCAAGTGAAGATTTTTTAAATCCAGAAGATGCTTTTCAAGTTAAAATAGAAAAAAAAGATACAGGTGTAGAATTTAATTTAGTTTTAGATAAAACAATTTATGTATATGATGAATTTTTTAAAGTTTATATTATAGGTTCAAAAGAGATAGATATCACAAAAGAGATAGATATCCAAAAACCTGTGAATTATCATGAATTTGTTGTCCATTTTGATAAATTAAATGTTTTTGTACCTAACCAATTGATAAAAGAAAAAGTTGGAGATGGAAACTATGAAATAAGATTTGAATATCAAGGATGTTCAAAAAAAGGTTTATGTTATTCTCCTATGAATATATCTTATAAATCAAATCTTACAAAAAAACTTAAAAATATAGAATCAAAAATAGTAACAGAAACAGATAATATAACCCAAACACTACAAAGTGGAAGTATATGGTTGGTTCTTATAACTTTCTTTGGTTTTGGGTTATTTTTAGCTTTAACGCCTTGTATTTTTCCAATGATTCCAATTCTATCAAGTATTATTGTTCAACATTCAAATTCTGATGGAAAAAAGATGTCAGCATCAAGAGGATTTTTATTATCTTTAATTTATGTTCTTTCAATGAGCATTGCATATACTGTAGCAGGTGTGTTAGCAGGATTATTTGGAGCTAATATTCAAGTAATGCTTCAAAATACATATGTAATAATTGGATTTGCTTCAGTATTTGTAGCATTAGCATTTTCAATGTTTGGTTATTTTGAATTAGCATTACCAACTTCATGGCAAACTGCATTAAATAAAACAAGTGATAATAACAGTAAAAGTGGTGGTATTTTTGGTATTGCAATTATGGGATTTTTATCTGCACTTATAGTTGGTCCATGTGTTGCTCCTCCATTAGCAGGGGCTTTAGTTTATATAGGACAAACAGGTGATGCTGTCTTAGGTGGTCTTGCATTATTTGTTATGAGTTTAGGTATGGGTGTTCCATTATTAATAATTGGTCTTGGTGCAGGTAAATATATGCCAAAACCTGGTGGATGGATGATGGTTGTTTCAAAAGTTTTTGGTGTAGTAATGTTGGGTGTTGCTATTTGGATGCTTGATAAAATTTTACCATCTTTTGTAACATTAATATTATATGTTATATTATTTATGGGAAGCGCATTTTATCTTATTAAAAATGGTAATCAATTTGGAAAAACTATTGCAGCTATTCTTATGATAAGTTCAATGGTTTTTGTAAAAATGAGTGTTGATGAAGCAAATAGTAAAAAATTACAATACATATATGTACATAGTATTCAAGAGCTAAATATGATTGTGGCACATTCAAAGAAGCCTATAATGATTGATTTTTGGGCTACATGGTGTGTAAGCTGTATAGAATTTGATAAAGTTACATTCAAAGATAAATTGGTATTAAATGAATTATCAAAGTATACATTGCTAAAAGTAGATGTTAGTAAAAATACTAAAGAGGATAAAGAACTTATGAAAAGATTTAATCTATTTGGACCACCTGCAATGATATTTTTTCATAATGGCAAAGAAGATAAATCTAAAAGAATGATTGGCTTTAAAAATCCTGAAGAATTTTTAAAAATAATAAATAAATAATTGGTATATTAGATCATGAAAATTTTATAACTAATCTGGCTACAGTAATATCTCCTAAATATTTAGTATTAGGAGTAGCACTATAAAAGTCCATATTTAATATATTTGGTGGTATAGGTAAATTATGACTAGAATCTGTTGTATTTACTTTAAATCTTCGTTTTATTTTTACTGATAAATTTAAATCAATCATAATATTTCTTATTCTTCTTCTTGAAACTATCCAACCATAAACTAAAATAACTTCAATATTAAAATATATTATCTTTTATTCTACTTTGTATATCAATCTTATTTATATCTATAAAATCATTTTCTAAGTATTGTTCAACTGCTACTCTACCTATCATCGCAGCATTGTCACTACAAAATTCTAAGGGTGCTAAAAGTAGTGGTGCCTTATATTTTGAACATAACTCTTCACATGATTTTCTTAGCTCTATATTCGCACTAGCTCCTCCTACTATTGCAAATCTTGATGGTGGTACTTTTTTAAAATATTTTTTTAATTTCATCATAATATGCTCAATAGCAGTTTTTTGAAAACTTGCAGATATGTCACTAATTATATTTTCAGGAAGTTTTTCACTTTCTAATCTTTCTTTCTCTTTTAAAATTATAACTCTAACTGCATTTTTAAGTCCACTGTAACTAAACTCTATATTTGGAGATTGTCTAAGTGGAATAGGCAAATGATAAGCCTTTTTATCACCGTTTAACGCATATTTTTGAATTATAGGACCACCTGGATATCCAAGATCCATCATCTTTGATACTTTATCAAAACTTTCTCCAAAACTATCGTCCATACTGCTTCCTATGACTCTCATATTATTTAAACTTTTTGCTTCAATAATTTGAGTATGACCACCAGAAACAAGCAAAATAGTGCAGGGGAGTTGTTCATCTTTTTCTATAAATAAAGAGTAAATATGACCTTTTAGATGATTTACTGCAATAAGAGGAATACTTAAGCTTATACTTAAAGCTTTTGCCATCGTTACACCTTCCGTTAATGTTACACTAAGTCCTGGTGCATTTGTAACTGCAATAGCTTTTATATCTGTTAGATATTTTGTACACTCTTCAAGTATTTTAGGTAGTGCTTCTATATGAAGTCTAGCCGCAAGTTCTGGTACTACACCTCCATAAACACTATGTTCTAGCTCTTGAGATATCTTTTTATGATAAATTAACTCTTTTGTATCAATTTTTGTGATTGCAATACTGCTGTCATCACAACTAGATTCTATACTTAAAATCATATATTTATACTAAAATCTCTAATTCATCAGAATATTTATCTTCACAGTATGGCTCATAACTAGATTTATATATTTTATAATGTGCTGATACTTTATGTCCATCTAGTGCTGCATCATTTTCCCATGTTTCAAATGCCATAAATTTTTTTCTATTATTTTCAAGTTGAGTTATCTCATACATTAAACAACCTTTTTCTGCTTTTGATGGTTTTACCATAGCACTTAATAATTCTTTCATTTTATCTTCACATCCATCTTTTGCTATAAAAGTTACTCTTTTAGTTATAGTCATATTTTTTCCTTCAGTTTTATTTATTATATTATTTTGATTGTGCTATCAACACATCTTCTATCATTTTATCTAAATCACCATCTAAAATACCATCTACATTGCTGTATCCAATATTACTTCTAGTATCTTTTATTTGCTGATATGGTTGCATAACATATGATCTTATTTGATGTCCCCATCCTATTTCACTTTTAGATATACCTTGTTTTTCAGCTGCTTGTTTTTCAAGTTCTAGTTCATATAGTCTTGATTTTAGCATCTTTATTGCTGCGGCTTTATTTTTATGTTGACTTCTATCATTTTGACACTGTACTACTACATTTGTTTCTATATGAGTGATTCGTATAGCTGATTCAGTTTTATTTACATGTTGACCACCAGCTCCTGAAGCTCTATATGTATCTATTCTGATATCTTTATCTTCTATCTCTATATCAATATTATCATCAACTTCAGGAGATACCATAACAGATGCAAAAGATGTATGTCTTTTTGAATTAGAATCAAAAGGAGATATACGAACTAGTCTATGAATGCCATTTTCGGTTTTTAAATATCCATAAGCATTTATTCCAGATATGATGATACTCACATCTTTGATACCAGCTTCATCACCGGTTTGATAGTCAAGAATTTCAACTTTAAAACCTTTCCTCTCAGCCCATCTAAGATACATACGATAAAGCATATTTGCCCAGTCACAAGACTCAGTTCCACCAGCTCCTGGATGAATAGTGACAATTGCATTGCTACCATCATCATCACCACTAAGCATCACTTCTATCTCAGTTTTTTGAATAATCTCTTCTAATAATGAAGCTTCTTCATATAGTGTTTCAATAGTTTCAGAATCTTCCTCTTCAAATGCCATCTCATAAAGTTCATTTGCATCAGTTATAGCTTCATTTGCTTTTAGAAATTTATTTTTACGACCAAGAAGTCTGTTTTTTTCTTGAGCTATTTTTGTAGCTATCTCTTGATTTGTCCAAAATTCTGGCTCTTGTTCTTGAGCTGTTATCTCTTCTAATCTTTTATCAATATCATCTGGTTTTAAAATAGATTCAATATTTTCTAATTTTTGATTTAATGTTTTTAATAGTTGTGTATATTCATAATTATCCATGACGGCATTATATCTAATATATATTTATATACCAAATTATTATAATTTTATATAAGGTTTTTTGTATCGTACAGTTTCATCTCCAGATTCAATTGCACAGTTAAATTGATAATCAACCATCTTTTCAAAAGGTTTTAAAAAGTTTAATAATTTATCATCTTTTATATTCTCAATTTTATGCTTATTTAAAAGTTCTAGTACACATAAAGTTGATTCTATTGTTGATAAACAATATGAATTTGGTTGAGTTTTTATTTTAAAAGCAGATGATTTTGAGTGTTCAAAACTTACCCTTTGTAGGTGATGTAAGTTTTTACTCAATCGTAACATTTTAACAGAACAGGCCCATGTGGAATCTATGATAAAAATAACATTGGTTTTATTTTTTTCCTGAATATTTGTATTGTTTAATTTAATGGTGTCTTTTCCTGGATACAAAATAAAACAATTATATGATGAGTTATTTACAATGTTATTTATCTTTACATTATTTGAAAAATCTATCCCTATATAAATTTGTGAATTTGGTAATGATAGATGTGTAAAATGTCCCGTACCATTTTTTGTCTTTTTAAACTCTCTTGGGTGCATAAGTATAATAAATTTAGTTTTAGTATCAATTTCATTTACATATTTACACATACAACTACTTTTTGGTCTGTAGCATTTATAGCACTTTTCTCTTGTATTGTGATCTATCTCTAGTTTACTTATCATTTATAATTTTATCCATATTCTTTTTTGTTTTATTTGTCGCAATTGCATCATGTGGTGATTCTGGCCAATAATGTCTTTTGTATTTTCCTCTTAAATCTTTTCTTACATCTCTATATGCATTTTCCCAAAAACTTTTTAAATCGTATGTGATAGCTATAGGTTTCATAGCTGGACTTAATAGATGTATTTGTAGAGCAATAGTGTTATTTAAAATCTTTGGAGTATGATCTAATCCAAACATCTCTTGAAGTCTTACTTTTAGCATTGGTATCTCTAAGTTAGAATAATCTATATAGATATTTGAACCACTTGGAACTTTAATACTTTGTGGTAGTAACTTATCTAATAATTGTTGATTATCCCAATTTATTAAATTTAAAAGGATATTATATATATCTAAAGAAAAAATATCTTTTATCTCAACTATATTATTTAGATATGGTTTTAACCACTCATCCAAATTGTTTAAAAGCCATTTATCACTAAAATCTGGAAAGTTATTATTTATCATATGCTTATTGATAAAATTTATTTTATCTTTTAAAGTTTCTGCTTTTTTACTCCAGTTTAAAAAGTTCAATCCCTCTTTGTAGATAAGTTCTAAAATAAGTTGTGTAATATTTTTAATTGATTTATCACTTTTAGATTTATTGTAAAGCTCTAAATCTAAAAAATAGTAATGCTCTTTGATATCAAATTTCTTTTTTTCTTTATTGTATATTATACTTTGGTTATCTTTTATAAAAGAGGAAAAATAGTCTTCAATATCATCTAAAGTTATACTACATGCTAAGTTTATATATGAGTCTTTTTGTTTTGCTAAAAGATTTGATACCACTAAATAATTTTCATTATATAAAGTATCTTCTATGTCAATAATAGCACCTTTCCCATTACTTAACTTATATCTATTATTGTTTCTTACTCTTTGCTTTGCTAATCTGTCTGGATATGCAAAAAGGAGTAAAATTCCTAATTTATCTATATCAAATTTGTCTTTTTTTTGAATTCTTATATTTTTTAATTTTTTATAGATAAATTTAGCTTGTGTTAAAATATCATTTGCAATATATCTATTTATAAAGTTATTATTTATGTCATTGTTATATAGATGCATAAACCTATCTTTAATATCACAAGATGAGTAACTATTTTTAAATATATCTTTTTCATCAAGCATAGCAGCTAATAAACAAGCTTCATAACCATAGTTCATATTAGAAGCTTGAAGTATCATAAAAGAGTATCTAGGATGTAGCCCAAGCCAAAGAGCATCTTTACCAAAAGTTGTTATTTTATTTGTGTCATCTACCATAGATAGCTCTTGTAGTATTTTATAAGTATTATCCAATATCTCTTTATCTGGAATATCTAACCAAAATAGTTCATTAAATGTTTCAATACCCCATAAAGATAAATTCAATAGTAGTGAACTTAAATCTGCTCTTAATATCTCAGGTTTAGTTGATGGTGTGAGTATTTTACTTTTATGCCAAAGTTTATAACACTTTCCATCAGATAATCTTCCTGCTCTGCCAGCTCTTTGTATACTAGAATCTTTGGATATAAATGAAAGTTCAAGATGATCCATACCATTGGTATAGTTATATCTTGAAAGTTTTTCTAAACCACTATCTATAACTACTTTAACACCATCAATGGTAAGAGATGTTTGCGCAATATTTGTAGACAATATAACTTTACGCTTTTTATTTTTAAAAATTGCAAGATCTTGTTCTTTTTTTGATAAGGTAGAATATAATGGTAAAATTAAAATATCATTATTATTTAGATTGTCTTTTAAAGAACTTTCTAGTTTTTTTATCTCTTTTACACCACTTAAAAATACTAATATATCTCCTTTATCATTTTTAATAGAATTTAAAGTTAAATTTAAAAGAAGTGCATTTATACTTTTTATATCAGGTTGTTTAATATTTGCATCTAAATATATATTCTCAATATTAAATGTTTTTGCTTTTACTGTTATAATTGGTACATTGTTTAACTTAGTAGATATAGTTTCAGAGTTAAGAGTAGCAGACATAATAAGAATTTTTAAATCATCACGAAGTAGTTCTTGAACTTGTAGAGATAGGGCAAGTGATAAATCTGTATGAATACTTCTTTCGTGAAACTCATCAAATATTACCATTGCTACATTTTGTAAAGATTGATCACTTTGTAACATACGAACTAAAATAGCTTCAGTAACGACTAAAATTTTAGTTTTAGAAGAACTACATCTATCCATTTTTATTTGATATCCAATAGTTTGTCCGATATCTTCTTCTAAAATTTGTGCCATACGAGTAGCTACCATTCTAGCTGCTACTCTTCTAGGTTCTAGGACAATAATAATCTTATCATCTAGCCAAGGCTCATCTAATAAAGAGATAGGTACTACTGTACTTTTACCAGTTCCTGGAGGTGCTTGAAGAATCAATGTTTGATTTTTCAAAAGCGTTGATTTTATAGAATCTATACTTTTATATATAGGTAGTTTTTTTATATCCATATTATCTTTTTTAGATAGCACTTAATGTTTGATATTCATGTAGGGCATAATCATCAGTCATACCACTAATATAATCTATAATTAATCGTGTTCTATAATACCATTCGAGTAGAGCATAGTTTTGATCTTTTTT
>Ga0256837_1001564_pt1 | contig 15546 bp, 15 predicted proteins | sample 4562384metaG_FD_185976 | JGI IMG/M metagenome (GOLD analysis project Ga0256837, IMG submission 185976) | Hydrothermal vent microbial communities from Guaymas Basin, Mexico - 4561-384 | ecosystem: Environmental > Aquatic > Marine > Hydrothermal vents | place: Mexico: Guaymas Basin | collected... | reverse complement strand
AGATGGGACATCTTTTTGAGTAGCTTTACTCTTTAGGTGTAAACCAACTGTTTTTATTATAAAGTTTTTCTACATCTTTAAGTACTTTTCGTGGTACTTGTATCTGTGCAGTTGCATAGACTAACCCTGTTTTTTTCTCTATGATTCTTGAGTTTATAACCATCTCATACTTGTAGTTTGTATAGGTTGAGACTAAAATGTATTCTGCTTTTATCTCTTTTATTCCCAATCTATCCATAGTTTTAGTATCAACAATATGAAAACCCTCTTGTGTCATCTCATAAATAAGATTTTCATCTATTCGCTGTGTTATAGGGAGTGTTGCTTCTCTATCGTTGCTCTCAACGGTTGGCATTATTATGATGCTTTTCTCTTTTAAGAGTGTACTGTTTTTAGATGCTGCATACTGTTGTGCAAGGGATGTTGTGATCTTATTTATGTAAGATGCTGTATTGTCTCGGTATAAAGATTCGTACTCATATCCAAGCACTTCAGATGATACGAAACTAAGCAGAAAACAGAATAAAGTAAAGTTTTTTAAGAAGTCCATTCAATCTCTTTTGAAAAATTATTGTATTATTTCAGTATTATACTATACAATTTAAATAAACAAGGCTATTAAAGTGCCCATAGATATACATAACGATGACCTTAAAACTGCTCTTAACGAACTCAAGGCCAGAGAAGACACGCTGATACAACTCGAATCGATCTCAAAACTTGGTAGTTGGGAGATTGATTTATCAACAGGGAAGGCTGTATGGTCAAAGCAAAGTTATATTATTTATGGTGAGAGTGAAGATGTTCAACCAAGTCTAGAGCTGTTTTTATCTCATATTGTACCTCAAGATCTCCAAGAGATAAAAGGAAAAATCAATCAAGTTCTTACAACAAAAGAAGTGATATCTGATAAGTGCAAAATTATCCGTAATGGATCAGAAATAAGAGAATTGTATATTAGTGCCCAAACAGTTTTTGATAAAAACGATAAACCCATCAAAATCATTGGTACCACACAAGATATTACAGAACAAGTGGCACTAAAACGCCACACTCAAGAGCTCTCAAATGTAATTGAAACTTCCTCTAATGAAATCTATATTATCGATTCTGAAAATTTTCATTACCTTTATGTAAATCAAGGTGCTTGTGATGCTCTTGGTTACACAAAGGAGGAACTCATGCAGATGGATATATATGATATTAATCCTGAACTCTCAAAAGAAAATGCTGAATCACTCCGTAACTCTATAAGAGAAAAGGAAAAAACTCTCAACCGTACTATACACAAAAAGAAAGATGGTTCAACATACTATGTTCAGTCTTTTATACACCCTATTCGTTATAATAATCAAGATGCATTTGTTATTTTTGACATAGATATATCCAAGCAAATTGAAGATGAAATTCGCTTACATGAGCAGTCTCAACTCCTGAACTACCAAGCAAATCATGATAGCTTAACAAAATTGCCAAATCGTTCTTTATTTCAAGACAGATTAGAACAAAGCATAGCAAGTTCAAAAAGAAACAAAGAAAAATTTGCTCTTTTCTTTATTGATCTTGATCAGTTTAAAAAGATCAATGACTCACTTGGACACCATATAGGGGATGAAGTTCTTATTGAATCTGCTGCAAGACTCTCTAAAACAATTCGCAATGAAGATACGCTTGCTCGTCTTGGTGGGGATGAGTTTACCATCATCCTTAAAAACATCTCAAACCCTAAAGATGCAGCTATAGTTGCACAAAAGATTATAGATCAAATTAAACTTCCTATAGTTGTAGGGACACATCAGCTCTATATCTCATCAAGTATTGGTATAAGTATCTATCCTGACGATAGTCAAGCAAAAGAAAATTTACTCAAATATGCTGATACTGCTATGTATAAGGCAAAAGAGGAGGGTCGAGATAATTATCAGTTTTACTCCTCAGAGATGACAGCCTTTGCTTTTGAGAGAGTTGTTATGGAAAACAGCTTACGAGTTGCTGTCAAAGAGAAGCAATTTATCGTTTATTTTCAACCTCAGTACTCTACTGCAACTGATAAAATTATAGGGATGGAAGCACTTGTTCGTTGGCAACACCCACAGCTAGGTCTTGTTCCCCCTGGAAAATTCATACCTATCGCAGAAGAGAATGGACTCATTATACAAATAGATACTATTGTTATGGAAAAAGCGATGGAACAGTTTGTCATATGGTATAAAAAAGGTCTCAATCCAGGAGTTCTAGCCCTCAACCTTAGTATGAAACAACTTAATGAAAAAGATTTTCTTCATAAACTTGTAGATACAATGGAGAAACTAGACTTTAACCCCTTATGGTTAGAGCTTGAAGTGACCGAGGGGCAAGTGATGAATAACCCTGAACTCTCCATACAAAAACTCCATACCATTACAGAACTCGGGATTGAGATTGCCATAGATGACTTTGGAACAGGCTATTCTTCTCTTTCTTATCTTAAAAAACTCCCTTTAGATAAACTTAAAATAGACCAATCATTCATCAGAGATATTCCTGATGATGAAGATGATCTGGCTATCACAAAAGCGATTATCGCTTTGGGTAAAAGTTTAAATTTAAAACTTATTGCTGAAGGTGTTGAGACAGAGGCTCAAAAAGAGTTTCTCGTGCAAAATGGCTGTGAACAGATACAAGGGTATCTGTACTCTAGACCTATTCCTGCTGAAGAGATTGAAAAAATGTTAGAAACTAATGAAATTTAGACTCTTTGAGTGCTGAGATTCTTCGTGTTGCAGATTCTGATGCTTTTAAAAGCTCATCAGTACTTTTTTGTAACTCTGTAAAATAAAGTTTTGCCTTATCTAAGGTAAGAGAATCTACTTTATCACGTTTTAAAATTTTTGCTAAAAAACCTGTTTTTTTCTCCTCTTTGAAGAAGATATTATAAATATTGTGATACTCTTTATGCCAATTTTCATGATGTTTATCTAAACGTTCAAAAAGCTGTGCTCCTAAAATATCTTTCATCTCTTTTTCATGAGAATAAAACCATACACCACACTCACACTCCATTTTACCAAGAGGTGTAGGGTTTTGAACCTCATTGCCTTTTAGGACTGAACTAATTTTATGCATCTCTTCTAAATGGACTTTTTTCGCATGATCAATGGCATCAAGCATCTCTTTTTTGTTCATTTTGATTCCTATTTTAAAATGTTACTAACATTATTACATATATTTAACAAATAAAGTATATAATGTCCTTAATGTTTTTCAAAGAAATCTATTATAGCAGGAAATAAACTATGCGGCCACAACCAGTAAACAAGGAAATTAAACTCAATAACAAAAGATATATCGTTTCCAAAACAGATTCCAAGGGAATTATAGAATATGGTAATGATTACTTCGTCGAGATTTCAGGGTATAGTGAAGCAGAACTTATAGGTCAAGCCCATAATATAGTAAGACATCCAGATATGCCAAAAGTTGTTTTTAAAATGATGTGGGACCGTATCAAAAAAGCACAAAATATTATGGCTGTTGTCAAGAATATGGCTAAAGATGGAAGTTATTACTGGGTTGTAACAGAGTTTGAACCTAAGGTTGACCCTATAAGCAATGAAATTATTTCACATACAGCCTTTAGAAAGGCAGCACCACAAAAAGCTATAGATACAATGGAACCAATCTATCAAAAACTCTTAGAGATTGAAAAAGATGGTGGGATGGATGCAAGTGAAAAATATCTTCGTGGTTTCTTAGAAGAAAAAAGAATGAGCTACGATGATTTTATAGATGGAGTTGTAGGAAATAAAGGGATTTTTAAAATCTTTTTCACTGCTATGAAAAAACTCTTTTCATAAAACCCATTTTTTAGATAAAATATCTTTTACAAAAGGATATTTTATTGAATTTAAAAACTACACTCGAAAATCAAAATATAAAATTACCAGAAAACTTTTTTTACAATATTCAAAAATATAAAGAGCATCTCTTTAAATGGAATAAAGTACATAACCTTACAGGGGCTAGAGATGAACAAACTCTCAATGAGTTCATCTATGATGCCGTTTTTCCTGTAAGTTTTTTACCAAAGGTAAAAACACTTATGGACATAGGAACAGGTGCTGGTTTTCCAGGGATGATTTTAGCCTTTGCCCTACCAGATACAGAGGTTACACTTGTAGAACCCCTCGCTAAACGTGCCTCTTTTTTACAGTTTATCAAAGCTGATTTAGGTCTTGAGAATGTCACAGTGGTGAAAAAAAGAGTAGAACAGATGGATTCTCAAATATTTGACATCATCACATCACGAGCAGTTACCGACACGAAAATGCTTCTTGAGCTTAGCCAAAACTTTAGAGATAAAGATTCAAAACTCCTTTTTTACAAAGGTGAAAAAGTTTTTGATGAAGTGAAAGATGGTGTCAAAGACATGCAACATAAAATCATCGAAACAGATAACAGACACTACTTACTTTTAGGGGAAAATTTATGATTTTAAAACTACTACTTATTGTGGGTGTTATCACCGTTGTATACATGATGTTTTTTAAAAAGAAGCCAAGTGTCACAGAAGAGAAAAAGAGAAAAACTACGAGTAATGCAAAAGACTCTAAAGATATCAATGAGCTCGTAAAATGTGAAACCTGTGGCGTTTATGTAGAACTCAACGAGGCACTTCTTAGTAATGCAAAATATTACTGTTGCAGTGAGTGTGCACAAAAAGGTTCTTTATGATACTTATAGGGCATAAATTTATAGAAGCAGAATCACTCTACCATGTAAGAGATATAGATGCGATTATGCATACTCCTCCATCAGCAACTATATACTTAGAATTTAGTGAAGAAAATCTTGATATCATTGAGCATGCTAGAGCCAATAGCATCGCATTTTCTCTTGGCATATCTTCTGTAACTGAACTTATCTATGCCTCATCATTGGGAGCAAAATATGTTCTTCTTAGTAAATCTTTGGCAAAAACAGCCCAAGAGATTGCAGAAACATATCTTTTTGACACTAAAATTCTTGTGCATATAGAAACAGACAAAGAGATAGAGGAGATGGCTCTTCTTGGCATAGATGGTGTTATCTATCCAAACGCCATCATCAAAATAAACTCCTAAGAGATGAAAACTACAGCTCTTTTTTTTCTCTGCATCCTCCTTTTTAGTGGATGTAGTTTAGAAAAAACATCTCCTCTCCCAGCAAAGAAACATACACTAACCCTTTCAAAACCAACTCCTCAAGCAGAGTTGCCACCCTATAGACTTCAAGAGAAAACACCCATAAAAGAGGCCCTCTATGAAGAATATAAAAAATGGTATGGAGTAAAATACTGCTATGGTGGGGTAGATAAAAATGGAGTCGATTGTTCTGCTCTTGTGCAGATTATCTACAAAGATGCTTTTGGGATTAGAGTACCTAGAACAACAACTCTACAAGCTAAAGTGGGCTACCCTATCAAGAAGTCTCTTATCCAAGAGGGAGATTTAGTACTTTTTAAAACAGGATGGAGAACAAGACACTCAGGTATCTACTTAGAACATGGAAACTTTTTACACACCTCAACGAAGCATGGAGTTACTATATCTAATCTTAACAACCCTTATTGGCGAAGTAAGTATTGGCAAACGCGACGAGTATTAGCTAGATAATTTTTCGTTTAAGATGGGGCTTGAGTGAGGTCAAAACCTCATAACTGATCGTCTCTACATATTTTGCAAGCTGTGATGCATCATTAAAAATTAACAACTCATCAAGGTCTGATACAAAAGAGGCATTGTCCATTGAGATTCTTCCCACTAAATTAACACCTTCTGGTGTGATATAACTATTGGAACACCCTCTTAAAAAACCAGCACCATAACCAAAGTCATAATTACTTACAAGAGCATCCTCTTGCATCGTCACACTTGCCCCATACCCTATGCAAGAGCCTCTCTTTACTTTTCTTGTACTCAACTTTGAAGCATACAAGGCAAGTACAGCTTGCAGCTTCTTTGCTTCTGTTACAAATGGAAGTTCAAGTAGTCCATAAGCAGCTATCCCTACCCTTGCCATATCTCCATCACAATCTTGTTCACGAAATAAGGCGGCAGAGTTTGAAGAGTGAAAAACAACTTGAGGCATTTCTAGCTCTCTTAATAACACTTCTGCTTTTAACTTTAAATGCTCAAAATTCTTTTTTTGCATCTCATAAAAACCATTCTCTTCATCTGCACATCCATGGTGTGTAAAGATGGCACGAAGTTGAAGATTACACTTTTTTATCATCACAAGAGCATCCTCTAACTCATCCATCTCTATCCCATTTCGGTTCATACCGGTGTTCACTTTTAGTTCTATCTGGGTTGATTGGGGAAACTTTTCAATCATTTGAAGTTCATTGACTGTATAGTAAAATTTTTCACTAGGACTCTTTGGAGTATCTGCCAAGATAAGTATATACTCAAAAAAGTCTTTTATCTGCACAGCTTCACTCTCAAGCTGAACAACAGCTTTTGTGAGTCCATACTCTTTTGCTAAACTTGCCATCTCGCAAAGTCCATGTCCGTAAGCATTATCTTTTAAAACAAGAGCGATTTTATCTCTACTTTTAGTTTGCTTTGCAATAATATCAAGGTTATTAAAAAAATGTTGTTTATCTAAAGTTATGTAAGCCATAAAGGAATTATACAATATGAAGCGTTTAATTGGTGAATTTGAAACACAATCTTACACCCAAATCATCTTTCCACATAAAGATACCGACTGGGCTGAGTACCTCCAAGAGGCACAGGAGTGTTTTGTCAATATCATAAACGCCATTAGAAAATTTCAAACCTGTCTTGTTGTGTGTGATGATATCAAAGCACTAAAAGCACACTTTGAAGATACAAAGCATCTACTTTTTCAAGAGTATACTACAGATGATACCTGGGCTAGAGATTGTTCTGCTATATCCTTAGAAAATGGCAAGAGTACAGAACTGCTTGACTTTACTTTCAATGCTTGGGGTGGAAAATTTGATGCTACAAAAGATAATGACATGACATCTTTTTTGACACCTTGGGCAAAAAAAATTGATTTTGTTTTAGAGGGTGGTGCAATAGAGAGTAATGGAGAAGGCCTACTCCTCAGTACCTCAGCATGTATGCTCAACACCAATAGAAACCCACAATACACAAAACAAGAGATCACTCTCAAGCTCAAACAATTTTTTAATCTCAAAGAAGTTCTTTATCTTGAGCATGGCTACCTTGCAGGTGATGATACCGACTCACACATAGATACCCTTGCCCGTTTTATAGATAAAAAGAGCATTATGTATATACAATGTACAGATAAAAACGATGAGCATTACCAAGAACTACATCTTATGGAAAAAGAGTTGCAAACTTTTGCACAAATACACGATTTCAAGCTCATAGCACTTCCTATGTGTGATCCTATCTACTATAAAAAAGAGAGACTTCCAGCAACTTATGCAAACTTTTTATTTGTCAATGGTGGCGTTTTAGTTCCAGTCTATGGAATCAAGCAAGATAAAGAGGCGATAGAGATCTTTCAAAGAACATTTAAAGACAGAGAGATTATACCCTTAGATTGCTCCATACTTATAAGACAACATGGCTCTTTGCACTGTGTTACTATGAACTTTTATTAACTCTTAAGGCCTGCAAGACTAGAATGGTTAGAATGTAAAGGATAATTTATGGTTCTTCAAACATACTCTTATAAAAAATCATGGGATAAAAAGTTAGATAACTCTCTAGATTCTCAACAAACACTGCTTATCATTTTTGCCAGTGCAGAGCATGCCCCGTTTAGTGCTGCTTTTGATGAGATATACTCTCTGTTTCCAAATTCTCATATTATTGGGGCATCTACAGCAGGTGAGATTCGAGGTGATGAGCTTCAAGAAAACTCCCTTGTTCTGAGTATTGTAAAATTTGAAAACACCTCTTTAAAACTAGTAACACAACATATAGATTCATCCAAAAACTCTTTTAATATTGGTCAAAACATAGCAAATTCTCTTTATAATGATAGCTTGAAAAATATCTTTATACTCAGTGATGGTCTCAATATCAATGGGTCCCAACTCACTTCAGGACTCGCTTCTATCGTTCATTCTGATGTGATTGTAAGTGGAGGGCTTGCAGGAGATGGAGATCGGTTTCACTCAACATGGGTTCTTGTAGATGGCAAACCTCAAAGTGATTATGTAAGTGGAGTTGGTTTCTATGGTGAACATATCCATATAAAGTACAACTTTAAAGGGGGATGGGACAAATTTGGGATACAAAGAAAAGTAACCCGCTCTGAAGACAATATTTTATACGAGTTAGACAACAAACCTGCCCTTGATATCTACAAAGAATATCTTGGACAAAAGGCTAAGGAGCTTCCTGCAAGTGGCTTACTTTTTCCGCTTGAGCTTCAAGAAGATAAAGACAATGGTGTTAAAACAGTACGTACAATTTTAGCTGTAAATGAAGAAGAGCAGTCTATCACCTTTGCAGGAGATATTCCTGAGGGAAGTATGGTCTCACTTATGAAAGCCAATCACGATAGACTGATAGATGGTGCATACCAAGCTTCTAAAGAGATCAATCTTCAAAACTATAAAGATGAAGAGATTCTTTGTATTGCTATAAGTTGTATAGGGAGAAAACTTGTTTTAAAACAAAGAATAGAAGATGAACTCGAAGCAACACTTGAAAACCTTCCCCCTAAGGTGCAACAAATTGGTTTTTACTCTTATGGCGAGATCTCACCTATAGGCTCAGGGGAATGTGATCTTCATAATCAAACAATGACACTGACGATTTTATGGGAAAGTAATGCATCATCTACTTAAACGCCAACTCAAAAAAACTGGGGCTATTGTTGATAAAGCATTCTTAGAACTTGTCAATCAGGCTTATATCTCTGCAGATGAAGATAGAAATCTTTTAGAACACTCTTTAGATATATCTTCTAAAGAGATGCGAGATCTTTATGAAGAGCTCAAAAGAACTACACAAGAGAAAATAAGACGTACAGAAAAACGCTATGAGACAATGACCACGGCACTTAAAGATCATTACTTCTTTTATGCCCATGATCTTGAAGGAGACATAGTCTATGTAAGTGATTCTATATACGATATTTTAGGCTATAGTGTTGATGAATTTTTACAACACTACTCAACTTATCTCACAGATGAGAAAATCAATGAGAATATAGACCTAATTACACAAAAGGCTATTGATGGGGAACAACAAGATCCTTATATTATCAGCGTTTATCATAAAGACAAATCAGTACACTATTTAGAGATTACAGAATTTCCTGTATATAATGAAGAGGAGAAAATAGTAGAGATTGAAGGGATAGCTAGAGATATAACATCTCAATATTTGATACAAAAGAAACTAGACTATATCTCACAACATGACACTTTAACAGGAATACTCAACAGACTAAGCCTTTATAATAAACTTGAGTTTATCCTCTCAAACTCTAAACGCAACCATGAACATTTTGCTGTGCTTTTTTTAGATTTAGATAATTTCAAAGAGATAAATGACTCTCTTGGGCATGATATTGGAGACTTGTTACTTCAAGAGAGTGTTTTACGTATTCAATCACTCATCAGAGAAAATGACATTTTTGCAAGAATTGGGGGAGATGAGTTTGTTATCGTCTTAACCAACATTAAAGGGAACTCCATCTCTCCTATAGCAAGAAAAATTCTTTACTCCTTTAGAACCCCTTTTCTACTTAAAGAGCAAGAGGTAAAGATCTCAGCAAGTATCGGAATATCTATCTATCCAGAAGATGCATCAAATCTACAATCTCTTCTAAAATTTGCCGATGAAGCGATGTATAAGACAAAAGAACAAGGGAGAGACAGTTTTACTTACTATCGTGAACTTCACTCTTAATTGACTGAGGCTCTTTCTCTGTTTCGAGCATCGCCATTCCACTTATAATTAGATATGTTGCTAAGGCAAATCCCAAGGCTATTGTAAACATTTTTTTTATTTTTTCAAATCTACTCATAATGCAATTTTATCAAAATTAAAGACTTAATGCTAAGAAAAAGTAGCAAAATAGATAAACTGAATACCTATACTTAGCCATTAAGTTTAAAATTAAGCTAATTAATATAAAATATAATGAAATAATAGGATGTACAAAATGCTTAATAATCTTACAATAAAATTCAAAATGGCACTTTTAGTGTCGATTCCCGCACTTGTGATATTTACACTACTCAGTATGAATATTTATAAAAATTATACAGATTTAAATGAGTTAGATAAGATAGAACAAGCAACTATCTTAGCAACAAAGATCAGTGCTATGGTTCACAATACCCAAAAAGAGCGTGGGGCCTCGGCTGGTTATGTTGGCTCAAAGGGTAAAAAGTTTGTAAATACTATGCCAAACATCAGAAAAGATACAGATGCTACAAGAGCTGAGATGGAAGCTTTTTATAAAAGCATGGATTTCTCTGTATACCCACAAGAGATGCAAAATCAGATGAACGATGCTATGAATCGTCTTTCTAAGCTAGACTCTGTAAGAAACAATATCACTGCATTAAACTACAATGTACCACAAACTGTTGGCTACTACACCCCTCTTAATGGTGCATTTTTAGATACTATCGCATATATTGCTAAAATGAGTTCAGATAAACAGATGACTACTTCTTTAACTGCATTTACAAACTACCTTTACTCTAAAGAGCGTGCTGGTGTTGAGCGTGCTGTGATGACAGGTACTTTTGCAAAAGACTCTTTTCCTGATGGTTTTTATGCCAAATTTGTAAAACTAATGAGTCAGCAAGATACCTATATGAAAAGATTCCTATTTTTAGACTCTAAAGAAAACACCTCTTTTTATAAACAAACATTAGTTGGTAAAAGTGTAGATGAAGTAGAGCGTATGAGAAAGATTGCTCTTACTCACATAGAAGGAAATTTTGGTGTTGATCCTGCTTACTGGTTTAAGATGATAACAGCAAAAATAAATCTGCTTAAAAAAGTTGAAGATCATTTAGCGGAGGGCATTTTAAACCAAGTTGAAACTCTAAAAGATGAAGCAAAAACAAGTATGATATCAACAATCATTCAAAATATAGTAATTATGATTCTTATTTTAGGTTTTGGTGCATATGTCGCAAATGAGTTGATTAGTCGTATTTCAAAATTTAGAGATGCCTTAGATGATATCGTAGCATCAAAAGATTTTACTAAGTCTATTGAGTGTAGCAGTAATGATGAGTTAGGTTCCATAGTAACTTCAGCAAATCACACTATAAATGCGGCACATGAAGCGATACAAAATGCAAATGATGCTCTAGAACAGTCAAAACAACATGCTCAAGAGAGTGAAAAACAGCTTGAGAAAAACAAACTGACACTTAAACTTACAGAACTACTCAGTGAGGGAACTGTTTCTGGTTTATCACTTGTACAAGAGGGTATGACTGACAATATGAAAGATATTGATGAGATTAATTCTAAAAACAAAGAGACAGAGTTAGTTATAAATCAAGTGAACGAATCAACAGCAGCTATGGGAAGTTCACTCAATAGTATCTCTGAAAAAATGGTAAATAGTAGAGAGAACTCAGATCAACTAACAAATAGTGTAAATGAGATTACAAATGTTATAGCACTTATTAAAGATATCTCAGATCAAACAAATCTACTTGCCTTAAATGCTGCTATTGAAGCTGCTCGTGCTGGAGAGCATGGCCGTGGTTTTGCTGTTGTTGCGGATGAAGTTCGTAAACTTGCAGAGCGTACACAAAAAGCTACAAGTGAAGTAGAAGTCAACATAAACCTCCTCAAACAGAACTCCTCTTCCATGCAAGAGTTTTCAGAGCAGATGGATGAAGAGATTACAACATCACTTGATAAACTAGAGAGTTTTAATGAGAGCCTTAATACATTAGTTGAAAGTTCAGATGCCATTAAAAATAGCAATACAATAATCTCAAGTAAAATGTTTCTAAATCTTGCCAAAATTGATCACATAGTCTTTAAATTGTCTGGATATGAGAGTGTATTTAAAAATGATGCAAACTATAACTTTTCAGACCATCATAACTGTCGATTTGGTAAATGGTATGAGACACAAGGAAAAGATATATTTGGTAAAACTCCAGCATACTCTTCTATAGCATCACCACACAAAGCAGTTCACGATAGTATGAAAAACATACCATCTCTTATAAAAGATGGCTCAGTAGAAAATGCAGATAAAATAATCGAAGTATTTATTACAGCAGAAGATAATTCTAAAGAGTTATTTTTAGCTCTTAGCGAACTTTAATACTTTTTAGTAAACTTTTGACTTCAGAGTAAATTGAGTCGAATTAACTAAAAAATTAACACTAATGTAACACTTTGTTCACTATTATTATATTCATTTAAATTTTTAAGGTTTATAAAATATGAAAAGAACAATTGCCCTTTCACTTTTAACATTAACTGCTCTTCATGCAGCTGATGTGCAACTCGACTCTATTGGTGTAGAAGCTACTCTTATTACAGAAGTAGCAGAGAATGCACAGACATCAGCTGATGTTGCACAAGCACTCAGTGATAGTGTACCAAGTATTGATATGAACCGTCGTAGTGGTATTGCCAATGATATATTTATCCGTGGTCAAAAACGCGACAACATCACAGTAGAGGTTGATGGGACAAAGGTTTACGGTGCTTGTCCAAATAGAATGGACCCGCCAGTATCCCATATCCTGGCAAATCAAATTGACTCTGTAGAGATTACAGAAGGCCCTTATGATGTTACAACATTTGGAACACTCAGTGGTGGAGTAAAAATTAAAACAAAAAAACCATCTAAAGATCTTAAAGCTTCTGTCAATGTTGGATTTGGGTCATTTAATTATAAAAAATTTGGTGCGAGTGTAAGTGGTGGAAATGACCTTGTAAGAGTTGAAGCAACACTCTCAACAGAATCAAGTGATCAATATAGAGATGGAAATGGCCGTACTATTGCTGATCAAATTGACAATTATATACTCACAAATCCTTCTGCAGCTGGTACAGCACTTCAAGCAGAGCACAGAGATATGCAAGCTTACAAAAAAAGTAGTGCTATGGCAAAAGCTTATATCTCAACTGCTGAGAATCAAGAGCTTCGTTTAAGTGTAACAGCAAACAGAAGTGATGATGTTTTATATGGTAACTCTAAGATGGATGCGATATATGATGATTCAAATATCTACTCAGCTGAGTACAATATAGACTCCCTTACATCTTCATATAAAAACCTTAACTTTTTAGTATACCACTCAGATGTTGATCATCCAATGGGAACTGATTATAGAATCTCTTCTTATGGGGCAAATCCAATCATGACAAACTGGCTCACAACTTCTATGGATGCGATGAAAATCAAAAATAGATTTGATATAAACGGATACACTCTTTTAGTTGGTCTTGATGCTAGTCAAAGAAACTGGGATGGACATTATGAAAAAAATCACAATGAATACTATCTTCCAGGAGGTGCTGGACGTAAAAGTATAGACAATACAGATACAAAAAACACTGCTTTATTTGCAAAACTTGATAATAGTTTTGGTGCTTTAGATATCTCTTTAGGTGCAAGAGTTGATGACACATCTATTACAAATGACAGCTACCAAGATAATACCTACCACTCAATTGGTGCTAACCTTTTAGCAACATACCACCTCAATAAAGACAATAAAATCTTCTTTGGCATCGGTCAAGCTTCTCGTGTTCCAGATGCTCGTGAACTTTATTTTCTAGGGTCAAAAGGAAATCTTACTGGTACACCTGATCTTAAAGATACAACAAACCAAGAGATTGATTTAGGGTATGAAGTAAATACAGATATGTTTAAATTGAAGCTAAAAGGTTTTTACTCAAAACTTAAAGATTATATCTATTACAATAAAAACAATACTACAATAATTGCCGGAAGTGTAGTGTCACTTAATGCCTTTGAAAATATCGATGCTAAAATTTATGGTGCAGAGGCATCGGGTTCGCTCTATCTTACCGATGATTTAACAATCGATATGAGTGCATCATATAAACGTGGTAAAAAAGACTCTGCAATGTCAGGGCAATCAGATACAGACCTAGCAGATATAGCACCACTTCGTGGAAACATTGCTGCTAACTACGAATATGCTACAAATTCAATGGCAACACTTGAAGTTCAAGCAAGTGATAGATGGGATACTATAGATAGCGACAATGGCGAACAAGAGCTTGCTGGCTGGGCAATTCTTAATGCAAAAGTAAAACATGCCATAAACAAAAAATTTGACATCACTCTTGGTGTAAATAACATTTTAGACAAAGCTTATGCACAAAGTAATACATATGCAGACCTTATCCTTATCACTGCTGGTGGGGGAAGTGATGTAATGCTTATGAATGAACCTGGACGTTATGTTTACACTAATATAGATTTCAAGTTCTAAAAGAGAAGATAAGCACCTTTTCATCTAAAAAGAGATAAAATCCCTTTATGATAAAAAGATACCCAACCAAAAAAATATATGTCGGTGATGTAGCTGTTGGTGGAGATGCTCCCATCTCCACACAGTCTATGACATATACAGATACCCACAATGTCGCTGCAACTGTTGAACAGATTAACCGCCTCCATTTTGCAGGGTGTGACATCGTTCGTGTTGCTGTTCCAGATATGCAAGATGCACTTGCACTTAAAGCCATTAAAGAGCAAATCTCCCTCCCCCTTGTTGCAGATATTCACTTTAACTATAAACTCGCACTTATTGCCGCAGAATCTGTTGATTGTATCCGTTTTAATCCTGGAAATATCAGTGATAAAAGCAAAATTAAAGAGATAGTAAAAGCTTGTCAGGAGAGAAACTTACCTATTCGCATTGGTGTTAATGCAGGGAGTTTGGAAAAAGAGTTTGACAACAAGTATGGTCCAACAGCTGAAGCTATGGTGGCATCTGCTGAGTACAACATCAAATATCTTGAAGATTTAGGCTTTGATGATATTAAAATAAGTCTTAAAGCAAGTGATGTTAAACGCACAGTTGATGCTTATAGAATGCTTCGTCCAAAAAACAACTACCCATTCCATCTTGGTGTAACAGAAGCAGGGACACTCTTTCATGCAACAGTGAAAAGTTCCATAGGTCTTGGTGCACTTCTCCTTGATGGCATTGGTGATACTATGCGCATCTCTATCACTGGAGAGCTCGAAGAGGAGATCAATGTCGCTCGTGCTATCTTAAAAGATAGTGGTGCACTTCCAGATGGACTCAACATAATCTCTTGCCCAACATGTGGACGCATTGAAGCTGATCTCGTTAGTGCAGTAGCAGAGATAGAAAAACGAACAGCTCATATAAAAACACCCCTCAATGTCTCAGTCATGGGTTGTGTAGTAAACGCCATCGGCGAAGCAGCTCATGCAGATGTAGCCATAGCCTATGGAAAAGGCAAAGGCCTTGTGATGGTTAAGGGTGAAGTGATAGCCAACCTTGATGAGAAAGAGCTTGTAGACAAATTTGTCTTTGAGGTTGAAAAAATGGCAGAGCAA
>Ga0256837_1001563_pt1 | contig 15573 bp, 11 predicted proteins | sample 4562384metaG_FD_185976 | JGI IMG/M metagenome (GOLD analysis project Ga0256837, IMG submission 185976) | Hydrothermal vent microbial communities from Guaymas Basin, Mexico - 4561-384 | ecosystem: Environmental > Aquatic > Marine > Hydrothermal vents | place: Mexico: Guaymas Basin | collected... | reverse complement strand
CCTATTGGAAATGAAGATGATGGTAAATTTGGGGACTTTGTAGCTGATACAACTGCTCCTACACCTGTAGACAATATCATGCATGATGATTTATTAAGTCAAATTGATCAAATATTAGGTCAATTAAATGAAAGAGAACAAGCTGTCGTAAGAATGAGATTTGGTCTTTTAGATGATAGAAGTGACAGAACTCTTGAAGAGATTGGAAATACTTTAAGTGTTACAAGAGAAAGAGTTAGACAAATTGAATCAAGCGCTATTAAGAAATTAAAGCACCCAAAAGTTGGTAGAAATCTTAAAAATTATGTAGAGAGTTAATATTAACTCTCTCGCTCTTTTCGCTTAGCTTTCATCTTTGATGTAGCTAATTTTCTCATATCTTCAGTTGTATCTAGTTCATCCATTATCTCTAATCCTAATAATGTTTCTAAACAATCTTCAAGTGTAACAATACCCTCTGTTTGATCATATCCATCAACTACTATTAACATATGACCTTTTGTTTTTGTAAAACTACTTAAACCTTTTAATACAGGTATATTTTCATTTATACTATCAACCTTTATCATAATATCTTCTATTAAAACATCTGGATTATTAATTGCATGTTTAAAAATCTTTTTAGTAAGAACCATTCCTACTATGTTATCTATAGTTTCATCATAGACAGGAACTCTTGAAAATTTATATGTTCTTTTATCTTCAAGGAGATCTTTTATAACCGTATTTTTTTGTACTGCAAAAACTACACTTCGTGGTGTTAAAATATCTTTTATCTTAATCTCTTTAAGATTTAAAGTATTTTCAATAATATCAGATTCCATATCATTTATTACACCATTATCTTCACTTAGTAGTGCCGTATGAATTAGCTCTTCTCTAGAAACAATATCACTATCACCATTTTTACTTATTTTTCTTGTAACAAATAGAGTTACAATAATAATTGGATATGTAAGTATAATAAATATATTTATAAACCTAGCACCAAGAGGAGCTAACTCTTTCCAATATATAGCACCAATTGTCTTTGGAATAATCTCTGCAAAAAATAAAATTAAAAATGTTAAAACAATAGAAACAATCAAAACCAATGTACTATCATTATTAAAAACTGTTTGTGCTTGTACACCTATTGCAGTTGCACCTAATGTGTTTGCAAAAGTGTTTAAGATTAAAATTGATGAAATAGATTTATCTACATCTTTTTTAAGATTTTTTAAAAGCTTTCCTGCCTTAGGATTACTCTCCTCTAAAACAGATATATATGATGCATTTGTTGATAATAAAACTGATTCTAAAACAGAACACAAAAAAGATACACCTATAACTAAAATAAATAAAAATACTAGATATTCCACAAATATCCTTTATTATTATTCTTGATTAACATAAATATGGGGGGATAACTATCCAACTATTTACTCCTAAAATTTTTATATAATCTTAATTATAACTAACCTATCCTTATATTATAACTTAAAAAACTTTTCCGATTGAACTTACAACTTTTCCCAATATATCAATTTCATCTTTTTTTGCAATTTGCATTGGATATTCCTTATTATCAGATATAATATCAAGAGAACCATCTATTCTTCTTTGCATCCTTTTTACAAATAATCCATTTTCATTTACAAAAGCATAAATACCATCTTTTGACACATCTTGTTTAGTTTTATCAATAAATATAATATTTCCATTATTTAATGTAGGCTCCATACTATCACCTGTAACATTTATTGCTTCAATATTTTTTATATTATCTTTTCCACCTACTATATTTACAAAGAAATCAGGAAGATCTAATTTTTCATAATCTTCATTTGCATCATATGCTCCACCACCAGCACTAACACTAATAGTAGGAAAATATTTAATCCAATACTTATCAGTACTATCTATTAAACTACTAGGATCTTGACCATAAAGCATCCAATTAATTGAGATTTTTTTTAATGCACAAAAATCAAGTATATTAGAAAAAGGGATACTATTTCTTTTTTTCATTGTTGCAAAATTTACACTTGTAATATCTAATACACTAGCGATCTCTTTATCAAAAATTTTACCATTTTCTTTTTCGCTACTTAAAACATCTCTTAACTTTTCTATAATTTCATTTATACATAACATTATTATCTCCTTATACAAACAAATTATATCACAAATATTATTAAGACCATTAGAAAAGATTGCATATTGCAATTTATTTTATAATTATATTTTAAATATGTAATAATAAAAAATAAATACAAAGGATATGTAATGATAAAATTAATTAACAGTATAAATAATGAACTTGACAACTTTATATTAAAATTGGGTGAAATACTTTTGTAAAAATAAACTTTTTAAATTCCTTTTAAATTAAAGAGTAATTAAATATTTAATAAAGCAATATTAATATAAAATGTTAAAATTTTAATTTTTGATAGCTACTAAATCTATCAAAATAAAATGGAGTACAGTATATGGAAGAAGTAAATTTAGTTTCAGAAGCGTTAAAGTTTATGGCTTTAGGTATGGGGATAGTTTTTTTATTCCTTACAGTAATGATTTTTGCATTAAAATTGCAAACAAAACTTATTGCAAAATATTTCCCTGAAAAACCAAAAGAGGTTTTAAATACATGGAAACCTGAAGTAAAAAACGATGACGAAAAAAACACTATCGCAGCGATAACTGCTGCAATTATACACCACAATAACAAAGGTTAATTATAATGTCAAAAAAATATATTGATGTAATGGACACAACATTTAGAGATGGATTTCAATCTGTTTTTGGAGGAAGAGTTCTTATGAATGATTTCTTTCCTGCTGTAGAAGCTGCGAAAGATGCTGGTATAACACATTTTGAATTTGGTGGAGGGGCAAGATTCCAATCACTATTTTTCTATTTACAAGAAAATGCATTCGATATGATGGACAAATTTAGGCAAATTGTTGGACCAGATGCAAATCTACAAACACTAGCAAGAGGTATAAATACTGTAATGCTTGATACAGGAAGTAGAGAATTAATTGATCTTCATGCAAAAATGTTTGCTAAACATGGTGTAACAACTATTAGAAACTTTGATGCTTTAAATGATGTTAATAATTTAGAATATTCAGCACAATGTATTAAAAATCATGGTCTTAAGCATGAAGCAGTAGTGACTATGATGGATCTACCTCCAGGTTGTGAAGGTGCACATGATGTTGCTTTTTATGAAAATACATTAAGAAAAATACTTGATAGTGGTTTACCATACGACTCTGTTTGTTTTAAAGATGCTAGTGGTACTGCAAATCCAAATAAAATTTATGAAACTATTAAAATGGCAAGAAAACTTTTAGGTGAAGATACACATATTAGACTTCATACTCATGAAACTGCTGGTGTTTCAATTGCTGCTTATTTAGCTGCTTTGGATGCTGGTACAGATGGTATTGATCTTGCAAATTCACCAGTAAGTGGTGGTACAAGTCAACCAGATATTTTAACAATGCTACATGCAACTAAAGGTACTAAATACGATTTAGGTGGACTGTCTATTGAAAAAATTCTAAAATATCAAGAAGTTTTAAAAGATTCATTAAAAGATTACTTTATTCCACCAGAAGCTACACAAGTTTCTCCTCTTATTCCATTTTCTCCTATGCCAGGTGGTGCATTAACAGCAAATACTCAAATGATGAGAGATAGTGGAACACTTGATAAATTTCCTGAAGTTATAAAAGCTATGCAAGAGGTAGTTGAAAAAGGTGGTTATGGTACTTCTGTTACTCCTGTTTCTCAATTCTATTGGCAACAAGCATATGCAAATGTTATGTTTGGTCCATGGAAGCAAATTGCTCCAGGATATGGAAAAATGGTACTAGGTTATTTTGGTAAAACACCAGTTGAACCAAATCCTGAAATTGTAAAATTATGTTCTGATAAATTAAAATTAGAGCCTACTAAAGAAAATCCACTTGATATAGCAGATAGAGATGTAACAAAATCTATTGCAGCATGGAAAGAAAGATTAGAATTAGAAAATCTTCCAACAACAGAAGAAAATATTTTTATTGCAGCATCTTGTGATGAAAAAGGTATATCATTTTTAAAAGGTGAATCACCTTTAAATATCAGAAAAATTGAAGAATCAACTAATAATGAAGAGAAAAAGGAAAATAATAAAATGGCAGATGGTAATTATACAGTAGTAGTAGATGGTAAAAAGTTTAGTGTACAAGTTGCAGAAGGTAATGCTGATATTCAAGTAGTTGCACCAGTAGCAACTCCTGCTGTAGAAGCAGCACCTGCACCAACAGGAGCAGGAACAGAAGTTGGAGCTACTGTAAGTGGTAGTGTTTGGAAAATTCTTGTAAGCGTTGGAGATAAAGTAGAAAAAGGTCAAGTTGTATCTATTCTTGAAGCAATGAAAATGGAAATTGATATGGAAGCTCCATGTGCCGGTACTATTGTTGCAATTCCTGCAAAACCAAATGATGCTGTTGAAGAGGGTCAAACTATAGTTGTTATAGGTTAATTAGTAGTAAACTAAAGTTCGGAGAAAAGAATGAATAAAAAAATTATATCTATTGTGTTGTTTATGATTATGTCACTTTTTAGTGTTAATCTATATGCAAATAGTGCAGAAACAACACAAAATACAGAAAAACATGAATATCAGTCAAAAACATTAAGTGAACTTGTAAGTTCATTTTATGACACGACTGGTATAAAGGCACTACTAAATCCTAGAGATGATGTAATGACAGATGAGCCAAATCCAGAAAATGCTAGACTTATGACTGACTTTGAACAAACTTGGGGTAGAATCATAATGTTTTTCATTGTGTTTATATTATTTTATCTTGCAATTGCTAAAGGTTTTGAGCCATTACTTCTATTACCTATTGCTTTTGGTGGATTATTAGCTAATATTCCACTTGCTCATATGGGTGGAGAACATGGTATGCTAGGTATTATTTATAATATGGGTATTGCAAATGAATTTTTTCCATTACTTATTTTTATGGGTGTTGGAGCAATGACTGATTTTGGTCCATTATTAGCAAACCCTAAAACTGCTATTCTTGGTGGTGCAGCACAATTCGGAATATTTGGTTCTTTAGTTGGTGCTGTTATGATTGGTTTTGATTTACAAACTGCATCAGCAATTTCTATTATTGGTGGAGCAGATGGTCCTACTTCAATTTTTATTGCAAATAGACTTGCACCTGAAATGTTAGGTACAATTGCAGTTGCAGCTTATAGTTATATGGCGTTAGTTCCTGTAATTCAACCACCAATTATGAAAGCACTTACAACTGATGCTGAAAGAAAAATAAAAATGCCACCACTTAGAAAAGTACATCAATTGGAAAAACTATTTTTACCAATTTTAATACTTATGATGGCTATTTTAATTTTACCAGAATCAACACCATTAATTGGTGCATTTGCTTTAGGTAACTTTGCTAAACAATCAGGTGTAGTAGATAGACTTAGTGATACTATGCAAAATTCACTTATTAATGTTATTACAATATTTTTAGGTCTTGGAGTTGGTTCAAAACTAGCTGCAGATAAATTTCTTGTACTTGACACTATGGGTATTATGATTATTGGATTACTTGCATTTAGTGCAGGAACTGCTGCTGGTGTACTTATGGCTAAACTTATGAATAAGTTAAGTCCTCAAGATAAGCAAATAAATCCATTAATTGGTGCAGCAGGTGTTTCAGCTGTTCCAATGTCAGCAAGAGTCGTAAGTAAGGTTGGTCAAGAATATGACAAATCAAATATATTATTAATGCATGCAATGGGTCCAAATGTTGCAGGTGTTATTGGTTCAGCGGTAGCAGCCGGTGTACTATTATCAATATTTAAATAATAATTAGGAAAAATAGATATGTCAGAAATAAAAAACATGCTTGGTTTAGAAAATGTAGGTGAAATATATCATAATCTTGATATTGATACTCTTATGGATCATGCAGTTGAAAATGAGGGAGCTAAAATCAGCTCTTCTGGTGCTTTAATGATAGATACAGGTATATTTACGGGAAGAAGTCCAAAGGACAAATATTTTGCTTATGCAGAACCTTCTTCTAAATATATTGCGTGGGGTGATGTAAATAGATATGTAGATCAAGCAACTTATAAATCAATGAAAGATATAAGCATAAAACAATTAAGTGGTAAAAACTTATATGTTACTGATGTATTTTCTGGTTCTAGCTTAGATAGTAGAAAAGCGATTAGAATTATTACTGAAGTTGCATGGCAATCTCATTTTATTCAAAATATGTTTATCAGACCTACTAAAAGTGAACTTAATGACTTTGTACCTGATTTTACATTATACAATGCATGTAAGACTGAAAATACTAAATGGAAAGAGCAAGGTCTGCATTCTGAAGTTTATGTAGCTTTTAATATTGAAGAAAATGAAGCTGTAATTGGTGGAACTTGGTATGCTGGAGAGATTAAAAAAGGTATTTTTTCTATGATGAACTACTGGCTTCCTCTTGATGGTAAAATGGCAATGCATTGTTCTGCTAATGTTGGAGAAAAAGGTGATACTGCCTTATTCTTTGGACTTTCAGGTACTGGTAAAACAACACTTTCTACTGATCCTCATAGAGCTTTAATTGGTGATGATGAACATGGTTGGGATGATGATGGTGTATTTAACTTTGAAGGTGGTTGTTATGCAAAGGTTATAAATCTTGATAAATCAAGTGAACCTGAAATATTTGCAGCTATTAGAAAAGGTGCTATTTTAGAAAATGTTGTATTTGATGATGAAGGTAATGTAGATTATACGGATGGGTCTAAGACTGAAAATACTAGAGTTTCTTACCCTATTAACCATATTGATAATATTCAACCTGGTAGTATTGCAGGACACCCTACAAATATCATTTTTCTTTCAGCTGATGCTTATGGTGTTTTACCTCCTGTATCAAAACTTACAAACGAACAAGCAATGTATTATTTCTTAAGTGGATATACTGCAAAAGTTGCAGGAACTGAAAGAGGTGTAAAAGAACCAACTGCTACATTTAGTGCTTGTTTTGGTGAAGCATTTTTACCTCTTCATCCAACAGTTTATGCTAAACTTCTTGGTGAAAAAATAGAAAAACATAATGTAAATGTATACCTTGTAAATACTGGTTGGACTGGTGGTGCTTATGGTACTGGTAGCAGAATGAGTATAAAAAATACAAGAGCATGTATTAATGGTATTTTAGATGGAAATATAGAAAATAGTGAATTTGAAACATTACCTATTTTTAATTTATCTATACCTAAAACACTTGCAGGTGTTGATACAGAAGTATTAAATCCAAGAAATACTTGGGAAAATAAAGAAGAATATGATGAAGCTTCTCATAAACTTGCAGCAATGTATAGAGAGAACTTTAAAAAATACTTAACTGAAGATAGTGATTTTGATTTTACAGCCTCTGGACCAGATGCTTAAAGTAAAATGTTAAATAAAAGTATTTAAAAGAGAGCTTTTGGCTCTCTTTTTTTTTGAGGAAATAAAATTGAAAAAAGATGAATTTTTAGATGAAATAAAAGAAAATTGTAGTGAAATATTATATATAAGTACTGTTCATATGTTAAATAAAGTTTACAAAGAAAATATTGAAATAAATGAAGATGAAAAATTAAATTTTTTTGAAAATTATAAAAACTATCATATATATCTTAATGACTTTGCAGGAACTATTTATAGCAGATATGCATCAAGTATTAATAATTTATATATTGAGATGTGTAACTATCTTAACATAGAGATAGACAACAAATATACACTAGAACATACAATTATAAAACTTGAAAAACAAAATCCACAACTTCTTCTTAGTTTAACAGATTTAGATATTCAGAAACAAACAATTTTACACTTTGATGAAAAACTTGTTTCAATATCAAATTCATCTCACTATAAAGATAATAAAGTTGAATTTGAATCAAGAGTTGAAACTCTTAAACAAAATATATTTTTAGTTAAAAATGCATTACAAATTTCATAAAGTATACATAGAAATTACAAATATTTGTGGTTTAAATTGTACTTTTTGTCCAACTAAAGATATTAAAGCTCAAATAATGGATATAAAACTTTTTGAAGATATCTTAATCCAATTAATACCATACACTAAAGATATAGCTTTTCATGTATTTGGAGATCCATTAACACTATCTAATCTAAATAGTTATTTAGATATATCTCAGAAATATAACTTTAATGTACATATTACTACAACAGGATACTTTCTTCATAATTTCGAACCAGAATTATTTTTACATCAAGCTATAAAACAAATTAATTTTTCACTTAACAGTTATAACAAAAATGAGATGAATATATCACTTGAAAAGTACATATTACCAATGTTTAAGTTATGTGATATAAAACTTAAAAATAAAATTCACAATTTTATAAACTTTAGACTTTGGAATTTAGATGAAAATAATAGTGAAAATGATTTTAATAATAAAGTTTTCACAATATTATCAAAAAAATTCAATATAGATTTATCAAATATTACATTTGATAAATCTATTAGATTAGAAAATCAAATTTTAATAAATTTTGATACATATTTTAAATGGCCTAGTTTAACTGATACAGAAAAAACTAATGGATACTGCCATGGTCTTATATCTCAAATTGCTATTTTGTCTTCAGGTGTTGTTGTACCTTGTTGCTTAGATAGTTTTGGATCTATTAATTTAGGTAATTTAAATAATAACACATTAAAAGATATATTAAATTCAAAAAAAGCACTTGATATTGTTAAGGGTTTTAACAATAACATTGCAATAGAGGAGTTATGTAAAAGATGTACATTTAAAGATAAATTTTCTTCAAAAAATAAATAATAATATTTATTTTATAATTTATAATAATTAACCTAAATAAAATATATTATATATTATAATTAAAGAAACTAAAAGTTATAAATATATCTTATGATTGAAATGATCTAATTGGAAATGAATGCAAAATTTAATTTTACAAACTAAGTCTAAAACTATACTATATATAGAAGATGATGATAATGTAAGGGAAGAAACGTCTTTATTATTTAATGAGTTTTTTAATATTGTAATTGAAGCTCATGATGGATTAAATGGATTAGATATTTACAAAGAATATTATGAACAAAATAATAAATACTTTGATCTAATAATAAGTGATATATCAATGCCAAATATAAATGGTATAGAATTTATAGATAAAATATATCAAATTAATAATAAACAAAAAATTATCGTAATATCTGCTTTTACAGATGAAAAATATCTAATTCCTTTACTAAATTTAGGGATAAATGAATTTATTAAAAAACCAATAGTTATAAATGACTTTATTAACATATTAAAAAAGATTTCAACTAAATATTGGAATAATAATATTCTTATTTCAGATAATTGTTATTTCGATGGTACACAATTAATAATAGATAATAGAAATATTTCATTAACAAAAAATGAGTTATTATTATTAAAACAATTTATAAATAATAAACATAAACATATCACATTATCTGATATACACTATGAACTCTATTACAATGAACCATTAAAAGTATTTAGTGAAGACTCAATAAGAACACTGATAAAAAGATTAAGAAAGAAATTACCTGCTAATTCTATAATTAATAATCGTACTTTAGGATATATTTTAAATAATATATAATAATATTCAATATAAATTGTCACGCTATTGCCCTATTAGTTATGATAAAATTATATCAAAATGAAGAAATTCAAGGTTTATAAAAATGATTGACATAAAAGAACTTGTAAAATATTCTAAAAATCTAAAAGTTTTATACGTAGAGGATGATAAAGAAGCTAGAACATCTATTGTTGAATTTTTAAAAAACTTTTTTTCTGATCTTCAAGTTGCAGTAGATGGAGAGGATGGTTTAGATAAATTTAATCAATATAAATTTGATTTAATTATTACTGATATTAACATGCCGAAACTTAATGGTTTTGAGATGATTAAAATTATTCGGGAACTAGATAAAGAGATTTCAATTTTAATTTTATCTGCATACGATGATAAAAATAATTTAAGCCAAGGTATTAAACTAAGTGTTGATGGATATTTATTAAAACCAATTGATAATAAACAATTTATAGATGTTTTATTAAAAATGGTTACAAATTATAAAAATAAAATTGATAATGAAGCAAATGCAGTAATACTAGAACAATATAAAAACATTACAAATCAAAGCACAATTATATCAAAAACAGATACAAAAGGTCGTATAACTTTTGTAAATGATAAATTTACTAAGCTATACCAATATACAAAAGATGAACTTGTAGGAAAGACTCATCACTTAATCAAACATCCAAACAATCCTGATAGTACATATAAAGATCTATGGAGAACTGTAAAAAGTGAAAAAAAGGTATGGAAAGGACAACTTAGAAATATATCCAAAGATGGTGTTAGCCACTATCTGCAAATGACTATTGAACCAATTTTAGATAAAGATGGAAATATTTTAGAATATATATCTTTACAAACTGATATTACAAAAATTATGAATCCAAAAAAGCAGTTGGAAAATCTAATTGATACAGCAGATAATATTTTTGCTTTTATGATAGAAATTGAAGATTTTAATGATATTCAAGATCTATATGGAGAATCAATTGCTAGAAAAATCGATAATGAGTTAGCAGATATTTTGGAAGTTACTACTCCAGATAAATATAATTTTGAAAAAGTGTTTGTATTAGGTGAAGGAAAATATATCTTTGCTACACAAATTAATAGTTTTAATATAGAGGAGATTACCAAAGAGTTAAAAAAATACCAAAATCAAATAAATACTATAAAACTAAATGTAAAAGAAGATATACAATATGATATTTCAGTAATAATAAGCATCTCCTATGGGGATCATATATTAGAAAACTTAACTTATGGTATAAATAAACTCAAAGAGACAAAATCAACTTTTATTGATTCTAGTGGTTTATCTGAATCTGTACATAAAACTGCACAAAAGAATATGGAAACAATATCTATGATTAAAACAGCTATTGAAACAAATAATATAGTATCATACTTCCAACCAATCGTAAATAATAAAACTAAAGAAATTGTAAAATATGAATCACTAGTTAGATTAATTGATAAAGATAAAAAAGTTTTATCTCCATTTTTCTTTTTAGACATATCTAAAAAAGGTAAATATTATTCACAAATTACAAATATTGTATTAAAAAATTCATTTGCTATTTTATCCAAGGTCAATAAAGATATATCAATCAATATTTCAGCTATAGATATAGAGCTAATTTCAACACAAGAATATATATTTTCTTTTTTAGAAAAATATAAAGAGTTTACAAATAGAGTTATATTTGAACTTCTTGAAGATGAAGGGGTAAAGGATTTTAAAACTATTGTTGCATTTATTAATAAAGCAAAATCCTATGGTGTAAAAATTGCAATAGATGATTTTGGTGCAGGGTATTCTAATTTTGAAAGATTACTTGACTATCAACCAGATATTTTAAAAATTGATGGCTGTTTAATAAAAAATATACTTGAAGATTCTTATTCATTATCTATTGTTAAAACAATTGTATCTTTTGCAAAAGAACAAAATATTGAAACAGTTGCAGAGTTTGTTGAAGATGAAAAAACATATATTCTTCTTAAAAATATGGGTATAGATTTTACACAAGGTTATTATTTTGGAAAACCAATGCCTATTGAGTTAGTATAATTTTGAATAAACATTATAGATTATTTTTAATATTTTCAATAATTTTAATTACACTTTTTGGTTTTAAATTATATATTGAAAATACAGAGGGTAAAAAGTTATCAAAACTTTCTATAGAATATGAAGCAAAATCTATAAGTAATTTTTTAATTGCATTTAGAACAATTTATCAAAATATTTTTATAAAAAACCATATAAAATTAGATGAATCAAATATTGATTTTTTACCAGTTCTTACAACAAATGAAATATCAAAAAAATTTTCATCACTAAATTTACAAGTTAAAATTGCAACAGTTTCTTCTAGACCAAGAAATCCAAAAAATAAAGCCAATCAACGACAAGAAGAAAATATAAAATATTTTAAAGATAATAAAGATATTAAATTCTTATTTAAAAATCAAAATGATAAATATTATTTTTCAAAACCTATGTACATTTCGAACACTTGTTTAAAATGTCATGGCAAAAAAGAAAATGCACCTAAAATAATAAGAGAAAACTATAATAAATCTTACAATTATAAATTAGGTGAATTAAGAGGTATTATAGATATAGAAATTACTCAAACAGATTTAAGTAAATTATTAGAAGAAAATAATTCCAGAAGAACTTTTGCTGTAGTAACTACACTAATTATATTAATATTTACTATGTTTTTATATACTAGATATAATAAAAGATCTGATGAAAATATACAAAAACTAAATACAGATATTAAACAAAAGAATAAAGATCTATTACGCAAAGAACAAGAGTTGATTAAACTAAACAAAACCCTAGAGATAAGAGTAGCAGAAGCTATTGAACAAACTAAACTTCAACAAGAGCAGATACTACAACAAAGTAGATTAGCGCAAATGGGTGAGATGATATCTATGATTGCACATCAATGGAGACAACCATTAGCTGCAATATCTGCTGTAAATGCATCTCTTAATGTTAAAGTTCAATTAGGTGAGATGCCAAATCCTGATACTATATTAAAATCTACTAATAAAGTGTCTAGTTATCTACAACATCTTACTACTACTATTGATGACTTTAGAGACTTTTTTAAACCAAATAAAAAGAAAGAAGACACAACATATAATCAAATATTGTATTCTACATTAAATATTATTGAGGTATCTATTGCTACTCAAAATATTAAACTTATTAAAAATACAAATTCAATAGTAGTATTCCACACATATCCAAATGATTTAAAACAAGTACTTCTAAATATAATTAAAAATTCAAAAGATGCTTTAATAGAAAATCATATCAAAGATCCTTATATAAAAATAGAAACTTTTGATAATATATTAACTATAGAAGATAATGCAGGTGGAATTGAAAGTGATATTATTGATAAAATATTTGATCCTTATTTCTCAACTAAAGATGAAAAAAATGGTACTGGATTAGGATTATATATGAGTAAGATGATTATTGAAGAGCATTGCAATGGTAAGATTAGTGTTAAAAATACTACTGATGGTGCTATATTTACCATAGACTTAGGTCAAGGATTAATTAAATGAATAAATTGAAATTTTTAAAAATAATATTATTATTTTTTATAATTACATCTGCTAATGCAACAAAGCATAATACTTTAGAAAAAGTATCTTTACAGCTACACTGGAAATACCAATTTGAATTTGCAGGATTTATAGCAGCAAAAGAGAAAGGCTTCTATAAAAAAGCTGGTCTAGATGTTGATCTAAAAGAGTATAAATTTGGTATGAATATTGCAAATGAAGTATTAACAAGAAAATCAACTTATGGTATTTATAATTCAAACTTACTACTATCATACTTAGATAATAAACCAGTCAAATTAATTGCAAGTTTTTTTAAACGATCAGCACTTGTTATTATTACAAAACCAAATATTAAAACATTAGCTGATTTAACTAACAAAACCATTATGGCAGGAACTAAAGAAGATTTTAATTTTAATTTTAAATATATATTTGATGAAGAGAAAATAGATATAAATCATTTGAACTTTATACCACATTCTTACAATATAGATGATTTTATAAATGGAAAATGTGATGCAATGACAGCATTTATATCAGACCAACCTTATAAACTAGATAAATTACATATACCATACAATATAATTGATCCTTCAAAATATGGTATTTATAATTTACAATTAGAATTATTTACCTCAAAAAAAGAAACAGTTGATCATTTTAAAAGAACAAAATTATTTAAACAAGCTTCTATCAAAGGATGGGAATATGCACTATCTCATAAAGATGAAATTATAAAAATAATTATGAAAAAATACAATACTAATTTATCTTATGATTTTTTAATGAATGAAGCAAAGCAAACAGAATTACTAATGTTACCAAAAATTTATAAAATTGGTTCTGTTGATAAAAAGTTTCTAATAAAACAGTTTCAACTTTTTCACAAAAATAGTTCTAAAAAGCATAAATTAGATAACTTTTATTTTGAATCACTAGATAATAAACTTAATTTTTTAACATCTAAAGAGAAAGAATATTTAAAAAATAAAAAAAGCATATCTATTTGTATTAAAGAAAATTGGTTACCTTATGAAGGATTTAAAAATCAAAGATATGTAGGTATCAGTGCTGATTTTTTAAATATGTATTCTAAGAAATTAAACTTAGATCTTAAAATAAATATATCAAAAAATCAGATGGAAACATTAAATAAATTAAATAATAAAATATGTGATATAAAACCACTTTATGTACACGATAATTTAAAAACTATTCCTTATAGATATACCAAAAAATACTTTTATGACCATATTTCACTTGTAACAAGACTAGATCAAGGATATATACAAAATTTAAAACTCATCAAAGAGCCATTACTTGTCACAAAAGGTTTTAGAAGATTTAAATTATTTATAAATCAGAAATACCCTAATATAAAATTAAAACAAGTAAAAGATACTAAAACTGCACTTGAAATGGTAGTAAAAAAAGAGGCGTTTGGATATATTGGTATGTCATTACCATCATCTCGTATTATTCAACAAAAATATTCTACAAGATTAAAAATATCAAATAGTTTTAAAGAGATTAGTTTTGGATTTGGTGTAGTTGAGGATGATTTGATGCTAAAAAATATTTTAGATAAAGTTATTGAACATACCACTCAAAAAGAGAAAAACATTATACTAAATAAATGGATAGCTATAACTGTAGAAAAAGATATTGATTACAAACTACTTATCATTGTTAGTCTAATTTTGATAACAATTATTTTACTAATTAGTTATTTTTTAATAAAGGCAAAAAAACAAACATATAAATTATTTCAACAAAAAGAACTTTATGATTTAGTATTTGAAAATTCTGCTAGTGGTGTTTTGATTTTAGATGCAAGTACATTTAGAATAAATAACTGTAATAATAAAATATTAGATATGTTAAAATACAATAATAAAGAAGATATTATTGATTCTCACATATCATATTTAAGTCCAATTTACTCTAAAGATAATATTACTCTTCAAGATAAAGTAAACGCTATTATTAATTTAGAAGATTTTACTAATACTCATATGTTTGAATGGAAATTAACTTGTTCTTATGGAAAAGAATTTTGGGCTGAAATCACTATTGTTACAATAAATATTGATAATACAGAGATCATTTACATTATGTTAAAAGATATAAATGAAACAAAAAGTGCACAATATAAACTTGAAAAGCTCAACAAAACACTAGAGATAAGAGTAGCAGAAGCTATTGAACAAACTAAACTTCAACAAGAGCAGATACTACAACAAAGTAGATTAGCGCAAATGGGTGAGATGATATCTATGATT
>Ga0256837_1001562_pt1 | contig 15591 bp, 15 predicted proteins | sample 4562384metaG_FD_185976 | JGI IMG/M metagenome (GOLD analysis project Ga0256837, IMG submission 185976) | Hydrothermal vent microbial communities from Guaymas Basin, Mexico - 4561-384 | ecosystem: Environmental > Aquatic > Marine > Hydrothermal vents | place: Mexico: Guaymas Basin | collected... | reverse complement strand
TGCCTTTTAAGCAGAGGGCCGCTGGTTCGAATCCAGCACGGGTCACCATTTGTCCCCATCGTCTAGTGGTCTAGGATACCGCCCTTTCACGGCGGCGACACGGGTTCGAATCCCGTTGGGGACGCCACTTGGTCGCTTAGCTCAGCTGGGAGAGCACCAGCCTTACAAGCTGGGGGTCGCAGGTTCGAGCCCTGCAGCGACCACCACCTACAATGCTAAATATGGAGCCGTAGTTTAGCTGGTTAGAATGCCGGCCTGTCACGCCGGAGGTCGCGGGTTCGAGTCCCGTCGGCTCCGCCATTAATCTTTAGTAAAGTGTCTGGCGCTAATTTTGTTACGAATAAAAATCAGTAGAATTTAAATATAATTTTTTATACTGTTTAATAATTGCTTAAGTTTTACTTATTAAAATATAATAAAAGTGTTGGTAAGGAATTTTTTGGATTTAAAAAATATAATTGTATGCAGTAAATGTAATACTCCGCATAAAAAAAGAAAACTCCTTAAAAATGAGATAGCTAAATGTCAAGTATGTGAAAATATTTTGTACAGGCCTTTTCCTGCTCTTAAATATATTCTTTTTTCTTATTCTTTTAGTGCTTTTATTTTTTTTGTTTTAGCAAATTTATATCCTATAATTCATCTGGATGTTGCTGGATATAAGGGGGAATTTAGAATTTTAGAAGCTATTTTTTATATTTATAATCAAGGGTATGTGTTTTTGTCCTTATTTACTCTTTTTACAATAGTGATTTTTCCCCTTGCTTTACTTATTTTAACTTTTGTTTTTTCTTTTTTTGTAATTATTGATTTTAAAAGGCTTGCTAAAAAAATTTTGATTTTTATTACTGTTTTAAAAGAATTTGTTTATATAGATATTTTTTTTGTGGCTATTTTAGTTTCTCTTGTAAAGGTTTTTGAATACGGGGAGATAATGATTGATATAGGTATGATAAGTTATGTGGTGGTTTTGCTTATTTTTATCTATCTTTACAGATATATAGATATTTATTATTACTGGGAAATGGTTGATGTTTAAAAGATGTAATAGGTGCGGGGCTACTAATTTAGCTTTTAAAAATAGATGTAGAAGATGTAATGTTAAATTAAACAGTAATAATTTGCTTGCATTTTCTTTGGCTTTTTGCGGATTTGTTTTTTATATTCCCGCAAATCTTTTTCCTATTATTGAAACAAACAAATTTTTTATTAATTATACAAACACTATAATTGATGGTATTCTTGTTTTGTGGGAGAAAGGGGATTATCCTATTGCTGTAATTGTTTTTATTGCTTCTGTATTAATACCTGTTTTAAAGTTTATTATAATATTTTATTTAGTATATTCTATTAAATTTAGAAAATGTAAAAATTTTAGATTTAAAGAAAAACTTTATAAATTTATTTCGGTAACTGGGCACTGGTCTTTGCTTGATGTTTTTGTTGTTGTTGTTTTAAGTGGACTTATACATTCTGAGAGTATTTTTGTCAGACCTAGAGAAGGGGCGTTATTTTTTTTAATTATGGTGATATTTACAGTTTTAAGTGTTATGAATTTAGATTTAGATGAGTTAGGAGAGAAATGTGGATATAGTAGAAGTAAAAATAGATAAAAAAGAGATAAATTTTATTGTATGGATTTTGCCTATTGTTTCTTTGTTAATAGGAGGTTGGCTTTTATATAAATATTATTCAAATTTAGGACCTTTAATAGAGATTTACTTTAAAAATTCAGGTGGTCTTGAGCCTAAAAAATCCTTTGTAAGATTTAGGGATGTTAAAGTCGGAGTTGTAGAAGATGTTGTGCTTTTAAAAAAAGGGGTTTTAGTAAAAGTTAGGATGCATAAAGATGTTAAGCCTTTTTTGAATGACACTACAAAATTTTGGATAGTAAAACCGACTGTTGAAATTGGAAAAATAAGAGGACTTGAGGCTCTTATTACAGGACCATATATTCAGATGTATGCAAAGCCTGGTGGATTTAGTAAAACTAAATTTAAAGGATTAATGGAACCTCCTCTTGACAGTGATATTTTAAATGGAAAAATTATTACATTAACAGCTAACAGTTCTTATTGGCTTAGGGAGAAAATGCCTGTTTATTATAAAAGTATAAAAGTTGGAAGTATAAGAAAAGTTATTTTGAATAAAACGGATGTGAAAATTATTGTTTCTATAAAAAAAGAATTTAAAGATTATATAAATGATTCTACACGTTTTTGGAATTTAAGAGGCATTGATATTAATTTTGATAAGGATAATTTAAAAGTAGAAGTTCCGGGGGTTTCTCAGCTTTTAATAGGAGGAATTGAGTTTGAAACGCTTGATTTCAATACCTCTTTAAGCAAAAAACACTTTATCTTATATCCAAGCAGAAGTGATGCTTTTGAAAACAAGTTAGGAAAAGAGAAGAAATATATAGATATTGTTATGAAGGTTGTAGATGATAAAAACGGGCTTTTAAGGGTAGGAAATCCTTTAATGTATAAAAACTTTAAATTAGGGTTTATTGAGTATATGAATTCCTATTTAGACCTTGATACATTAAAAATCACTACAATATGTAATGCAAAACTTGATGTTTCAGCATTTAGGGGAGAGGAAGGTTTTATAAAAGCATTAAAAAAAGGGTTAAAAGCTGAGATAATAAAAAGCAATCCTATTTTCGAAAATGTGAAAATAAAACTTGTCTTTAAAGGGAAAGGTAAGATTAAAAAATATAATGGTAAGTATATGATAGATGTTATTAGGGTAAAAGAGAATGATTTAATGGCTCAGATAAGACATATTTTAAATAAAATTGAAAAATTAGAACTTAATAAAACATTACATTCTTTGAATGCCTTTGTAGAAAACAGCAATAAAAATTTAAATACCCTTTTAATAAACAGTAATAAAATGGTAATAAATTTAAATTCTATTTTAGAAAATAATGAAACTAAAAATCTCCCTAAGAATTTGAATATTACATTGGCAAGTGTAAGTAAATTGGCTGACAGTTATTCTAAAGATTCTATTTTCTTTGTAAAATTGAATATTTTATTAAAGGATATTGATAAATCTGTAAAGCTTTTTGAAAAAATTGAGAAGAAAATAGACAATAAACCAAACAGTCTGATTTTTGGAGATTAAAATGAAGTATCTGTTGATTGTTTTACTGTTTTTAGGATGTGCTTCGGATAAATATATTTATTGGCAAGCAAAAGAATATAAAGTTCAAAAAGATATTGGAGTTGCTTTAGAACTTTCCGATTATATGTTAAGCGGTAACATAGTAGGAATTAAAAATGGTAAAATGGTGTTGTTAAAAGATAAAATTAATGGAGTGCCTTATGATTTTTATATGAACTATATTTCTAAAACAACCGGATTTAAAAATTATCCTTGGGATTTTAGAAATAATCCTAAAAAAATTATAAGGATAAAAGTTATTGATTACTATGTAGATTTTGATAAAAAATATGTTTTATTGGATGTTTTTGTAAATCAAGAACATAAAAAGTTTATAGAAAAGTTTGATAAAGATTATCTAAAAGCATATAAAAAAGTTTTTGATAAATTAATAAATTATATAAAGGAAAGAGAATGAAAAAAATTTTGGCTTTGTTTGCAGGGGTGTTGGTTTTTATATTTAGCGGATGTACGCAGATGTATAATTCGAATGAAGTTTCTTTAAATGATGTTAATACAGTAATGAGTTATAAAATAGGAGTAGTTGAGAATGTTAAAAAAGTAATTATTAAAGATAATGGAACAGGTCTTTTTGTTGGAGCTTATACAGGGACGGTGCTTGGTAGTATGTTTGGGAGGGGAAAGGGTAATGTTTTATCTACTCTTATAGGAGGTATTACAGGAGCGTTAGCTGGATATGAGATTGATAAAGCAAATGCACAGGAACTTTTTATAAAGCTTGAAGATGGAAAGCATATAGTGGTTGTTGTTAAAGGAATTAAATTTAAAAAAGGTGATAGAGTCAGAATTATTATGAGAGGTTATAAAGTTGTAAGAGTAGAAAAAATTGATTAATTTTCTTAAACAATCAATTATATTTTTTTAGTTTCTTTACAAAAGATGTAAAATTAATGTAAAATTTTAGCTAAATATTAAAGTGTCGAAGGAGAGATATGGCAAGGAAACCAAGAGTTAATGACCCGGGATTTTATCATATTGTAAATAGAGGGGTAAATGAAAGTGTTATTTTTAGTGAAAAAGAGGATTATTTTAAATTTATGGAACTGATGCTTAAAACTAAGTATGATTATAAAATAACATTTCACGCATTTACTATACTTCCAACTCATTATCATATTTTAATAGAGACTCATCTGCCAAATATTTCAGAAGCTATGAGATTTTTAAACAGTGCTTATGCTGCTTGGTATAACTATAAAACGGGAAGAATAGGTCATTTGTGGAAAGGAAGGTTTGAGAGTTATATGCTTTTTGATGAAGAGCATTTTTGGAAAGTTGTAAAATATATTGAAAGAAATGCGGTGGCTTTAGGGCTTGTAGATGATGTAACAAAATGGGATTATCAATCTTTAGCGCTTAGATTGAAAAAGACTAAGTTTTTTGAAATTATTGAAGATAGCAAAATCTTAAAAAAAACTCTTGAAGAATATATAGAATGGCTTAGAAAACCGTTAGAGAAATTTGAGCTTGAAGAGATTTATAAAGAGCCGAAAATTATTAAAGATGAAGATGGAAATATAAGAGTTGTAAGAAAAAAATTAAGTGACTTTTTTGAAGAATATAAAGATAAAAAAGAAGCAATTAAAGCTGCAAAGGCAAATGGATATAAATACTCTGAAATTGCAAGATATTTAGGAGTTTCTAACGCGTATATCAGTAAATTAGCAAAAAGCTAAAACCTCTTTTGAGGTTTATAGCTTACCTGCAACTAAAGCTGCAAGTTCAAGTACTCTTCTTGCATATCCAAATTCATTGTCATACCACGCAAGTATTTTAGCCTTATTTCCATCAACAACATTTGTTGTAAGTCCGTCAATTATACTTGAGTGTGGATTGTTTATCATATCAGTTGATACTACTTCATCATAAGTAATATCTAAAATTCCCTTTAATTGATTGTTTGCATATTCTTCAAATGCTTTATTAATTTCTTCTGCAGTAGCTTCTTTTTTTAATGTTACGCTTATGTCTGTAACAGCAACATCTGGAACAGGTACTCTTAGAGCCATTGCATGCATTTTTCCAGCAAGAGACGGAATTACTTCAATTGTTGCCTTTGCCGCACCAGTTGTTGTTGGGATGATATTAACGGCTGCTGCACGTCCGCGTCTGTGTTTTCCAGGTTTTTTCTTGTCTATTGTAACTTGGCTTGAAGTATAAGCATGTACTGTTGTTACAAGAGCACTCTCTACTCCAAAAACTTCTTCAAGAACTTTCATTGCAGGTGCAAGAGAGTTTGTTGTACAGCTTGCATTTGAAATTACATGATGGTTTTGAGGCTCGTATTCATTATCATTTACTCCAAGTACTATTGTTTTATCAACATTTTTTCCAGGTGCTGTAATAATTACTTTTTTTGCTCCGGCTTCTATATGTTTAGCTGCTGCATCTCTTTCAGTAAATTTTCCTGTGGCTTCAATTACAATATCAATTCCCATCTCTTTCCAAGGAAGTTTACTTGGGTCTCTTTCACTTACTATTTTTATTTCTTTCCCCTCAATAATTAAGCTCTCATCAGTATAATCAACACTTGCCGGAAATCTTCCATGAACTGAATCGAATTTTAACATATATGCTAAATCTTCAGGAGTTCCGCTTCCTCCGTTTGCTACGACAATGTCGATATTTTCAGGTTTTGTTTCGATATAATGCCATAAAACCATTTTACCAATTCTACCAAGTCCGTTTATTGCTACTTTTGCCATATTTACCCCTTTTGTTTTTGTAATTATAATAAAAATTACCAATTTCGGCTATATTTGAAAAAATTTTAAAAATATAGTATAATTTCGCCTCAAAAATTAAAAAAACGCCTCCTTGCTCCTAAGCAAACGGGGCTAAAAAGCCAAAAGGAGAATTAATGCTTAGACATTATGAAACAATGATTATTTTAAAGCCTACTTTAACTGATGAAGAAAAAGAAAAAATCATCGAAAATGTGAAAAAAGTTATTGCTAATTTTAACGGAGAAGTTGTAGCAGTTGATAACATAGGTGTAAGAGAACTTGCATATCCTATTGAAAAATTTGAAAGAGGTCATTATTATATAATTTATTACAAAGCGCCTGCTGATGCAGTGGTTGAACTTGAAAGACAGCTTAGATATAATGAAGATGTGTTAAGATTTATGACAGTAAAATACGAAACAAAAAAAGATATTAAACGCTGGGAAGAGATGGCGAAAAATGTTTAATAAAGTTATTCTCATCGGTAATTTAACAAGAGATGTAGAGCTTAGATATACTCCAAACGGAACTGCTATTGCAAAGTTTGGACTTGCTACTAATAGAACATATAAAGATAATTTAACCGGTGAGAATAAACAAGAAGTTATGTTTATTGATATTACTGTTTTTGGAAGAAGCGCAGAAGTTGCGAATCAGTATTTAAGCAAAGGCAGAAGAGTCTTAATTGAAGGAAGACTTGTATTAGACCAGTGGGTAGATAACACGGGTCAAAAGCGCAGCAAACACTCAGTTGTAGCTGAGAGGGTTCAGTTTATGGATTCAAAATCAAGCGGAGATGAGAGCGGATATAATGCTGATAGATATAATCAGCCTTCAGCACCGGCTCCTAAGCAACAGATGCAAAAACAAGAAAATAATATTCCATCAATTGATATTGATGAGGATGAAATACCATTTTAAAGGATAGACAATGGCAGCAGATCCAAAGAAAAAATACGGAAAAAAAAGATGTAAATACTGTGAAATGAAAGTTGATTATATCGGATACAAAGATTTAGACTTAATTAAATACTCTTTGTCTGAAAGATATAAAATTATGCCTAGACGTTTAACTGGAACTTGTAAAAAACATCAAGATATGGTTCAAAAAGCAATTAAAAGAGCAAGACAGGTTGCACTTATTCCATATGTTGTAGATAGAAAAAGAGTAGTTGAAAACCCATTTGACGCTATTAAGCCACTAAAAGGATAATTTCCTTGTGGCTACTGTTTTTTTAAATAAATCCCACCTTTTTTATAACCTCGATAAAATCTCTTCAGTAAATCCTAATATTTTAGTGGTTATCAAGGACAATGCATACGGACATGGTATTTTTTCTGTTTCTAAAATGTTAAAAGAGTATGGTATAAAAAAAGTTTGTGTAAGAAATGTTGATGAGGCAAATTTAGTGAGGGATTTTGAAGAAATTTTAATTTTTAACCCCCCTGCAAACAGAAATGCCATAAACTTTTCTTATGCCATAAATTCACTAACCCAGCTTAAAAAAAATCGTCATCCTTATATTCATTTAAAAATAGATACCGGATTTAGAAGAAACGGAATTTTAGAAGATGAACTTGATGAAGCTTTAGAGATTGTTTTAAAAAAAGAGTTTGAAATAAGGGGTGTTTTTTCCCATTTTTGCTGTGCAGATGAGGTTGGATGTGATACTTTTATACAGTATGATAAATTTTTGAAAATAAAAGAAAAAATAGAAAAGTTTTGTCAAAATCATAATTTAAAAAGACCTTATTTTCATATAGCAAATTCAGCTTCTCTTTTTAAACTTCCAGACACTCTTGATTATGTTAGACCGGGAATTGCCATATACGGAGGAATTGAAGGATTTAAGCCTGTAATGAGTTTAGTAGCAGATGTCGTTAGTGTAAGAGAACTTGATAGCAAAGAAGGATGCGGATATAATAAAACATTTATGAGTGATGAAAAGATAAAAATCTCAACAATTGATATAGGGTATGCAGACGGAATTCCTTATTTTAAAAACGGCTGTAAATTAAAAGATACGGTTGCACTTGGAAAAATATCAATGGATTATATGATAGTAAAAGGTGAATTTAAAAAAGTTGTCGTATTTGATGATATAAAAGAGTTTGTAAAAAACTTTGATACGATAACTTATGATATTTTGGTAAAAATCTCTCCAAGAATTAAAAGGAGAATTATTGAAAGCAATAACGGTAACTCAACTTAACAATCAGATTAAATCTATTCTTGAATCTCATTTTGAAATCGTTTTGGTAGAAGGGGAAGTCAGTAAAGTAATCTATCACAGTTCCGGGCATCTTTATTTTACTTTAAAAGATGAAAAATCTGCAATAAACTGTGCCATGTGGAGAAGTAATCTTGCGCGTATGAGATTTAAACTAAAAGAGGGAGATAAGGTTTATGTGTATGGCGCTGTAAATTTATATGTTCCAAGGGGAGAGTATAAAGTTATTGCTACTTCCATTGAACCTAGCGGAATAGGAGCTTTGCAACTGGCATTTGAAAGGCTAAAAAAAGAATTAAAGGCTCTTGGGTATTTTGATGAAAATAAAAAAAAGCCCCTTCCAAAATTTCCAAAACGTATTGCTTTAATTACTTCTGCAACAGGTGCGGCTTTGCAGGATATGTTAAGAATTGCAAAAAAAAGATGGCTTTTAAGTGAATTTTATCTTTTTAATACGTTAGTTCAAGGAGAAGGGGCTGCTGAGGATATTGCAAAAAATATTAAAAAAGCCGATAATTTTAGGTTTGAAGATGGAAAAGGGTTTGATTTAATTATTATTGGAAGAGGAGGCGGAAGCAAAGAGGATTTATGGGCTTTTAATGAAAAGGTTGTGGCGGATGCCATATATGAAGCTACAACTCCTTTAATTTCTGCTGTCGGGCATGAGGTTGATTATTTAATAAGTGATTTTGTGGCTGATAAAAGGGCTGCAACCCCAAGTAATGCAATGGAAATTGCTCTGCCTGATAAAAATGAGCTTTTAATGGGAATTGATGAAATGCTTAGGAATTTTGAATATAAATTTTTACATATTCTTCAAAAAAAAGAAAAACAGCTTATGCATTTAAAAGAGCTTTTTGAAGTAAATTCCATTGAAAATAGGTTTAATGAATTAAAAAAAGAGATAAATTTTTTAAAAGAACAGTTTGATGTGGGGATAAAAAATGTTTTAGATAAAAAAGAGAATGAAACAAAAAATCTTTTAGCTCTTTTTAAAATAAATTCACCTTTAAAAAAAATTAAACAATATGAAGAGGAAATAGGTTTTTTAAACAAAAATTTTGTTTATCTTACAAATGAGGTGTTAAATAAGAAAGAGAAAGAAGTTGATTTATTGAAAAATGCGTTTGAGTCGCTTAATCCAAAAAAAAGAGAAAAAGAAGGTTTTGGGGAAATTATTAAAAATGGCAGGCGTATTTCTTTATCGAAAATAGAAATTGACGATATATTTTTTATAGAAAATACGTCTGTTAGTATAAAGGTAAAGGCACTTGATAAAAAGGAAAGTTAATGTTTTGTAAAAAATATATTCAAGAAATTGAGAGGTTAAATCAACAGATTGAAGAGCTTGAAGTTTTAAATGATGAGCTTCAAAGAGAAAATATGAGTTTAAGGGAAAAAAACAGAAGTTTAGAAAATAAAATAAAGGAATTAAAACAGCAGATAAGTCATAACACTTCAAAAAAAGAGGATTTTGGTTTTGAAGAAATAGCAATCGAGAGCGAAGAGAGAGTATATGAACTTAAAAAATTTGAAGAAGTGCAAGAGTATATTCTTACGCTTATTAAAAAACTTAGAAGTATTTTTGATTTAGTTCATGCAGAAATAGATAAAATTGTAACTTTTACAGACAATACTAGTGCAAACTTTTCTCAGCTTGAACATTCTATCGAAGAGATTAATAATGTAATTCAGCTTATTAAAGATATTTCAGAACAGACTAATCTTCTTGCGCTTAATGCAGCAATAGAAGCTGCACGTGCAGGAGAACACGGAAGAGGTTTTGCGGTTGTTGCAGATGAGGTTAGAAATCTTGCTGAGAGGACTCAACAGGCAACAAAAGAAGTAGAAGTCACCATTAATTCTTTAAAGCAAAGTAGCGGTAATATTACAAATGAATCAAAAACGCTTGTAAAGATTACAAATACGATGTATTCTTTGATGAATAATTTTAAGGAGATTTTCGATAAACTTTATAATACTGATTTAGAGTCTATTGATGAATTTAAAAATATTTTAAAAAGAATAGAAGAGTTAAATTTAAAACTTCAAAAAGCTGTTAAAGCTTTAACAGCTTCTTAGGAACGGTTTTTGCTTCCTTTTTGAAACTCCTAAAGGAAGCTTTATGAGGGTTAGCCAATTTACTTTGTATAACAATTTTTTAGTTAATCATCAAAAAGATTTAAATGATTTAACAAAAATTCAAACTCAAATTGCAACTGGTAAAAAAATTGATAAAATTTATGATGATACAGTGGTTTATTCAAAATATCTTCAATTAAATGAAGAAATGAATACTTTTGAGCAAATTAGCACTTCTGCAAGTACTGCTTTAAGTTTTGCTAGAGAAACTGATACTACCATAAATGATATGATAAACACATTAACATCTTTTAAAACAAAACTTTTACAGGCAGCAAATGACACACAGGATAACACGAGCAGGGAAGCAGTTGTAAGTGATTTAAAAGGAATGCTTAATCATTTAAAAGATTTAGCAAACACGTCAATTAATGGAAAATATATTTTCAGTGGAAGTGCTTTTGATAAAAAGCCTATAAATGATGAATATAAATATGAAGGAAATAATAAACATGTAAAAGCGTTTTTAGGTGCGGGTGTTGAGAGAGAATATAATATTCCGGGAAATGAGATATTTTTTGGAATGGACAGTGATTATAAAAAACATATTACACTAAATATTGCTCAATATGACAAATTAAAGGCTAATCCTGAATTTGTTGTAAAAGGGGATGACGGAAACTTATATATTGATAAAACCAATCCGACTCCTTATGAAGATAGAGCCGGAATTAATGAGTCAATTACCGCCGATAGTGAAATAAGAAGCCTTACAGGAGTTAGTGATATTAAAAATGCTAATGGGAGTTATTCTTCTGGTGATAGTATGTTTATTGTAAAAGGAAAAGACAGTGATGGAAATACCTTTAGTAAAGCTTTTTCTCTTAGCAATTCTGATAAAGTAAGTGATTTACTTGATAAAATCGGAACCCTTTATGGAAATACTTCTGATAAAAAAGTGGTTGATGTGTATTTAAATGATTTAGGACAGATACAGATAAAAGATTTAAAAACAGGCAAACTTGATACAAATTTCTGGATGGCTGCTGTAAATGCAAAAGATTATGACAGTACTCTTTCAGTGGAGGATAATTTAAAAAATATTGCAAAAAACGGAAACTATTTTGTTGAGTTTCAAAGAAGTGATTTAAATACCATAAGGGATTTAAGTGAGATTAATGCCACTAATACATTTTTAGATAACAGAGTATTTAAGTTTGGAGCTGTTTTTAAATCAGACGGAAGAAATGCGATATCTGCTGATACCCTTGATAGAGTTTTTGGAACAAAAGGTGTGGTTGATGGAAGTGATGATGTAGATAATGCCGACTTTGTGGTATTAAGCGGAAGTGCAACAGATGGGAGTTTAGTAGATGATGTTGCTTTAAAAATTGACAATAATATGACTATGCAAGATATTTTAAACACCATAAAAGATAAATTTAAAGCTGATGCAAAAATTGAAAACGGAGAAATTATTATAACTGACTCAACTATTGAAAAAAATGGAATTTCTAAGTTAGAAATCAATATTAAAACCGTAAAAGATGATAACGGCGATGGAGTATATGAAAAAGGAACTGACACTACTAAAATTGAGACTATAAGAAGAAAAGATACGTTAAATATGGATGAAATTTATTTCGAAAAAAGTGCAAACACTCTTATTTCAAATACTCCTCAAATTACTAGAAGCAGTAGCTATTACATTAAAGACGGTAAAAAGATGTTAAAAACAATGGATGAGGTTTATGCAAATGAAAATACTCTTTTAACAGATGTAATGGGAGATTTTAATTTTCCAAAAACACTAAATATCAGATATAAAGACATAAAGGGAGAATTTAAAACAGCAACTATTACTATTGAGGAAGATGAGATAACTTTCAGTGCCGATGGTAAGAATTCCCGTGTTTATGATGCTAAGGGAAATATAACCCCTGCGTTTGATACCATAACAACAACAAGCGAGCTTGACCCTGTAACGTGTCAGCTTTGTGAAAAAGAAAATATTCAAAGAGGTTTTACTTACAAACAGCTCTCAGATGTTGTTGCAATGATTGTCTCAGGTAATATGCCAGATGACAATGCCGCTTCTTATGAAGAGTCTTTAAAAAAAGCAAAAGAAGTAATTGAGAGCGGACTTGATGACAAAGGAAGGTTTTATATAAAAGAAAAATCAGCCACTACTAAAATAGAGTTTTCAATGTTTGATAAAAGCGGCTCCTTATCATTTGAGAGTAATAATGCCATTACAATAGATTCTGCTGAAAATGATTTTTTTAGCACACTTAAAAATGCAATTGCCGCTGTTGAAAACGGAAAAAACTTTGCAGACGGTTATTCAAATAATCCAAGAAACTACGGTATTCAGGGGGCTCTTGAAGCAATTGAGCATGTAATGGATAGAGTTAGACGCTCTCATGCAAAAATAGGAGCTCTTAGTAATGAATTTGATATAACTATTCAAAGAGTAGAGATGTTAAAAGTAAATGTTCAGGAGCTTCAGTCTGATAATATTGATACTGATATAGGAGAAGCTAGTATGAAATTAAATTCAATTAAAATCTCATATGAAGCACTTCTTGCTTCAATTGCAAAGGTTAATAATTTGACGCTTCTTAACTATTTAAGATAAAATTACATTAAAAAGGATGGATGATTTTAAGAAAGTCTTTTTTTATATTGTTAGCTGGTCTTTTAATTTATTTTCTGTTTTCTACCGTATTTCCTAATCCTAAATATGTAGGTGTGTTTGGAGAATTTTTAGGAAAGCTTAATTTTAAACTTTTTGGATTTTTATCATATTTTTTTGCAGTTTCTCTTTTTTTATTGTTATATCTTTTCTATTTTAATAAATTTACTCCGAATGTGGCTTTGAAAGTCTTAGGAGGTGTTATTGTTTTTTTAGATTTTCTATTTATTCAGTCTTTGATTTTTCAAGAAGGTTTGATTGGTAATTTGTTTGTAAATACTCTAAAGCAATATATAGGAGTTTTAGGGGTTATTATTGTTGTGTTTGTTTTTGGATGTTGGGGAGTTTTTTTAATTTTTGAAGATAAAATTTTAAAATTTGACTTTAGTAAATTTAAACTTAAAAAATTTGATAACTTTCAGTTTAAAATAAAAACAAAAAGCAAACCTATCGATGAGAAAATTGATGAAAATGATTTTTTTAAAAACAGAGAAGATATTTTTAATCAGAAAAAAGCTCTTGAAGATGATTTTCCGGAGTTAGACAATATTGATATAGCAACCCCTGTTTTAAAAGAGGTAAGATTAAACGAGCAAACAGATAAAGATTTTAAAAATTTAGAAAAAGAGGAAGAAAATCTAAAAGAATTTAAATATGAAAACGCTGATAAAACAGGCTCTTCTTTAGAAAAAACTAAAGAAATTAAAAAAGATATATTAAAAGAAGATACAAAAGATAACAAAAAAGAGTTAAAACCCACACAAGAAATTTCAGATTCTAAACAAGAGGTAAGTAGTGAAATTTTAGAAGAAGATAAAATAAAGGTAAGGCAGGTAGAAGAACTTGAAGATACTAAAAAACTTCTTTCTCAAATTGAAGTAGGGGAGAGAGAAGAACCAAATGACTGGAAATTCCCTCCTATTTCTATTTTGCAAGCACCTCCTAAAAAAAAGAGGGAAATAAATGAAGCAGAAATTGATAAAAAGATAAAAATTTTACTTGAAAAATTAAGACAGTTTAAAATTGAAGGGGATGTGGTAAGGTATTATATAGGTCCTGTTGTAACCACTTTTGAATTTAAACCTTTGCCTCATATAAAAGTAAGTAAAATTTTATCCCTTCAAGATGATTTAGCAATGGCCTTAAAAGCAAAATCTATTCGTATTCAGGCTCCAATTCCCGGAAAAGATGTTGTAGGAATAGAAATTCCAAATGAGGAAATGGAGACAATTTATTTAAGAGAAATTCTTGAGAGTGAGATTTTTCAAAAATCCAAATCTCCTTTAACCTTAGCCTTAGGTAAAGACATAGTAGGAAAACCTTTTGTTACAGATTTAGCAAAACTTCCTCATTTATTGATAGCAGGAACAACAGGAAGCGGTAAAAGTGTAGGGATAAACGCTATGATTTTGTCTCTTCTTTATAAAAATTCCCCAGATGAACTTAAGTTTGTAATGATTGACCCAAAAATGCTTGAATTCTCAATTTATAACGATATTCCCCATCTTTTAACTCCTGTTATTACAGAATCAAAAAAAGCAATAGTAGCACTTAATGCAATGGTAAAAGAGATGGAAAGACGTTATAAACTTATGGCGAAAAAAAGAGTTAAAAACATTGAAAATTATAATAAAAAAGTCGATAAAAATGAAAAACTTCCTTATATTGTTATTATTATTGACGAGCTTGCCGATTTAATGATGACAAGCGGTAAAGATGTTGAGTATGCAATTGCAAGACTTGCGCAGATGGCAAGGGCAAGCGGAATTCATCTGATTGTAGCAACCCAAAGACCGAGTGTTGATGTTGTTACAGGGCTTATTAAAGCCAATCTTCCAAGCAGAATTTCTTTTAAAGTGGGACAGAAAGTGGATAGTAAGGTTATTTTAGACCATTTTGGAGCCGAGAGTCTTTTAGGTAGAGGTGATATGTTATTTACTCCTCCTGGAATTACCGGACTTATCAGGCTTCATGCCCCTTTTGCAAGTGAGGAGGAAATTGAAAAGGTGGTTGAGTTTTTAAAATCTCAAAGAGAACCAGAATATGATACTACAATTGTGTCGGCTATAGATAATGAATCAGAAAGTGTAGGTGAGTTAAATGATGTCGATGAGCTGTTTGAGGAGGCAAAAGAAATTATTCTTAAAGAAAGAAGAACAAGTATTTCTTATCTTCAAAGAAGACTTCAAATTGGATATAATAGGGCAGCTAATATTATAGAGCAGATGGAGAGAGCCGGAATACTCTCTCCTCCTAATTCAAAAGGGCAAAGAGAAATTTTAATTTAGGAGAGAAAATGAAAAGGTATATTTTATTAGCGGGAGTGGCTCTTTTTTTTGCAGGGTGTGCTGATAAAGAGCCTGTAGCTACAAGTGTTACACAGCTTGCAGGGAATATTGAAGTTGCAGGTTGGAAAGATTATAATGAAAGTAATAATGAGTGTAAGCCAAAGGTGATTGTAAAAGAGGTTGTAAAATATAAACTTCCTCCTGATAGTGATGGAGATGGAGTTCCTGATATAAAAGACAAATGTCCTAATACTCCAAGTGATTTGTTAGTAAATCACGAAGGATGTCCTATTATTACAACATTAAGATTTATTTTTGATTTTAATAGTTATAAAGTCAAAAAAATCTATTATCCTGAAATTGAAAAAGTAGCTAAG
>Ga0256837_1001561_pt1 | contig 15591 bp, 13 predicted proteins | sample 4562384metaG_FD_185976 | JGI IMG/M metagenome (GOLD analysis project Ga0256837, IMG submission 185976) | Hydrothermal vent microbial communities from Guaymas Basin, Mexico - 4561-384 | ecosystem: Environmental > Aquatic > Marine > Hydrothermal vents | place: Mexico: Guaymas Basin | collected... | reverse complement strand
CTCCATAACTATAGGAATGTTTGCATTTATAATGTTTGGTTCACTTACCCAGATGCTTCCTGTGTTAGCTGGAGCGAAGATGCTAAAAGTAAAACTGGTAACTACACTCTCTCATTTACTTTTAGTCACAGGCTTATTATTTATGATTTTTGGTCTAAAACTTGGAATAAATTTCTTAACTGTGTTTTCTTATATATTCCTTGGTATTGGCTTTTTACTAATGATCTTCTCTGTAGCATATGCTTTGAAATCAGTAAATCATTTTACCGCTACTATTAAGGGGATGTCTGCGAGTCTTATATTTGCTTTTTTCATCTCTTTAATGGGTGCTTTTTTACTTTATGAGTATGCTACAGATTCTATTTCAAAGTATCATCTCTTAGTGGCAAATATTCATAGTGTATGGGCAATTTTTGGCTTTTCTGGTCTGCTTATTATAGGAGTGGCATTTCAAGTGCTTCCTATGTTTTATGTAGCACCAAAGTTTAAACAGTTTTGTAAACGTAGAGTTGTTTATCTTATTAGTATTGGTCTTATAATATGGATGTTTTTAAACATCTTTTATGAGGATTATGCACTCTATTCTAAGTTATGGATAGCGACATTTTTTTGGGCATTTGCAACAACTGTATGGCTAAAGTTCAACAAACGTAAACGCCCCGTTGTTGATGTGACTGTTTGGTACTGGAGAACAGCAAGTATATTTTTAACACTAGGCTCATTTCTTTGGATCTTTGATGAGTTTTTTAAACATGAGTACATAGTTATGGTTGGAATTCTTATTGGGGGAGGATTTATTCTATCTATTATGATAGGTATGCTTTATAAAATAGTTCCATTTCTTGTATGGTTTCACCTCAATGGTATGGGCTATATGAAGATTCCTACACTCACAGAGATGATAGATAAAGATTTAGCGAAAGTACAGTTTACACTGCTTCTTTTATCTCTGATTGGCTTTATATTTTCATTTTATATGCCAAAACTTTTATCTCCATCTGCTACTCTTTTTATAGTGAGTATGATTATTTTAGAAATAAATGTTTTAGCACCCGCTTTTGTATATAGAAAAATTATAAAAACTAAACCAGACTTTGACATGAGTATGTTTAAAGTATCTTAGGAGAAAAGATGAAAAATATTGTACTAATTGGATTTATGGGAGTAGGAAAGGGGAGTGTTGCTCGTGAAGTTGTTAAAAACTCTAAGTATATGGCTATTGATACAGATGATCTTATAGAGTCTATGGAAAATAGAAAAATTAAGAGTATATTTGAGGAAGAGGGTGAAGCTTACTTTCGAGTTTTAGAAAAAAATATTTCTAAATGGCTTGAATCAAGTGTTAAAAATACACTTGTTTCTACTGGTGGTGGCTTTTATAAACAGACAAACTTAAAAAAAATTGGTATAATTGTACTTCTTGATTCTCCTTTTGATGCAATTATTAAAAGAATTAAAGAGCATCCAAATGCAGTTAAAAAACTAAAAAAACGTCCTCTCTTGGCTGATTTAAAACAGGCTAAAAAGCTTTACAATGAGAGACGTCCTGAGTACCTTAAACTTGCCGATATTGTTATAAATGTAACAGATAAAAGTGCATTTGAGTGTTCAAAAGAATTATTAAAAAAGGTAAAAAAACATGCATAAAATATTTTTATATATAACACTGTTGTTTGCTACAACCGTGATGGCAAGTGAAGTTCACTGGGCAAAAGATTTTAGATCTGGAATAAAGCAAGCAACAAAAGAGAATAAGCCTGTTCTTTTCGTTTTTTCTCGTCATAGTTGTAAATATTGTGTTATTTTAGATAAAACAACCTTTTCGGATAAGCGAGTTATAAAGGGTCTAAATAGAGATTTTATTTCTATTATCTCTTATAGCGATGAGAACGATTATACTCCTCGTGAATTATGGAGACCTGGTACTCCTACTATTTGGTTTTTGATGCCAGATGGTGCACCTATGTACCAACCTCTTATGGGTGCGGTTGATCCTGATGGTTTTTTAAATGCAGTAGCTGTGGTTAAAGAAGAGTTTGATAGACGTTTGTCTACTAAAAGTGAAGTGAAAAATACAAATAAAAAAAGTGAAAAAAAATAATGATGTTTATAAAATCTAGCGATAATGATTTTGGCAAGAGTTTTGAAGAGTTACTAGGTCGTGGAAAAATGGATATGGCACATGTTAGTACTATAGTTGGCAATATTATTTCAGAAATTAAAGAGAAGAAAAATAGTGCGCTTAAAGAGCATATTGCTAAGTTTGATAACTGGACACCATGTAGTGATGCGGATTTGAAAATTTCTACAGAGTCTATGAGTAAAGCCTATGATGTACTAGAGCCAAAACTAAAGTCAGCACTTCATTTGGCATATGATAGAATTAAAGTCTATCATGAAAAGCAGAAACCAAAATCTTGGTTTGATACAGAAGATAATGGTACTATTTTAGGGCAAAAAGTGACTGCTGTAGATAGTGCAGGGCTCTACATTCCTGGTGGGAAAGCTGCATATCCATCTTCTCTTCTTATGAATGTTATTCCAGCACAAGTTGCAGGAGTTGAAAACATAGTTGTATGTACTCCAACACCAGATAATGAACCAAATGAGCTTCTCCTTGCTGCTTGTCACCTCTGTGGTGTAGATCAAGTCTATAAGGTTGGAGGTGCTTCTGCTATTGCTGCTATGGCTTATGGGACTGAAAATATTCCTAAAGTAGATGTTATTACGGGACCGGGTAATATCTTTGTGGCAACTGCAAAAAAGATGGTTTTTGGTGATGTTCATATAGATATGATAGCAGGACCAAGTGAGATAGGTGTGTTAGCTGATGATAGTGCAAATGCAAATCACTTAGCTATAGATCTTCTTTCTCAAGCAGAGCATGATGAGATGGCAAGTTCTATTTTAATAACACCATCACAAGATTTAGCAGATGCTGTAAAGGTAGAGATAGAAAACTGGTTAGTAAAATTACCTCGTCAAGAGATAGCTAGAAAATCAATAGAAGAACGTGGTGCTATCATTGTAACAAAAGATATGGATGAAGCGATTAAACTTATGAACGATATCGCTCCAGAGCACTTAGAAGTAGCAACGATGAGCCCTTTTGAACTACTCCCTTTCATAAAACATGCAGGAGCAATCTTTTTAGGACATAATACTCCAGAAGCGATAGGGGATTATGTAGCAGGACCTAATCATACACTACCAACAGGTGGTACTGCAAAGTTTTACTCTCCTCTTGGAGTGGAAAATTTTATGAAAAAAACAAGTATTATCTCTTTTAGTAAGAGAGCTATAAATGAGATAGGTGAAGCTTGTGCACTTATTGCTAATACTGAAGGATTAACTGCACATGAAGAGTCAGTTAGAGTAAGATTAAGTAAATAAAACATTTGACTTCTTACTGATTATAAAGTTCCATTTATAATCAGTATAAGTCATTAAAATACACTCCATCTAAATATTCCCAATCGAAAAAAATATCAAAAAAATATCACTATTTTATAACTCTCTTAAGATTACTTAGCTAATATTGTAGCAGTAAAAAAAGCCCCCAATGCACTGTATTAGGGCTTCTTTTAATAAAAATTAGTCGTAGTTATAAATCTAAAAAAGCCATTTTTAAATGGTTAAAGGAGAATATATGCAATTAGGTTTCCTAGTTGATTTACACCTGTGTATGGGTTGTAAAGGTTGTGAGATCGCATGTAAAGTGGAAAATGAAGTTCCACTTAGTACATGGAGATTACGTGTTAAATATGTAGACGTGGGAGTTTTTCCAGAGACAAAGAGAACATTTACACCTCTAAGATGTAATCACTGTGAGAATGCTCCATGTGAAAGAATCTGTCCAGTATCTGCACTTCACTACATTGAAAATGGTATTGTAAATATTGACAAGTCAAGATGTATTGGTTGTGCTGGTTGTGTTATGGCTTGTCCTTATGGAGCAATATATATTGACCCTGAAACACAAACTGCTGATAAATGTACATACTGTGCACACCGTATCGCATCATCAATGATGCCAGCTTGTGTTGTAGCATGTCCTGTTGGAGCAAATATTTTTGGTGACCTTGAAGATCCAAAATCAAATATTTCTAAATACATTATGCAAAATCAAGGAGATGTTCAAGTTCGTAAACCTGAAAAGGGAACTGATCCTCATCACTTTTATGTTGGTGGCGGTAGTGTTAACCTTAATCCTCTTGCTTCAAAAAGAGAAGAAGGGTACAACTTGTTTAATAATATCACGCATCTTCCACTAGGAGGGCATCACTAATGGTACATGAAACTTTAGCAATAACAAACGCTGTAGTAACTTTGGATGTAGCTTTACCAGAACCATTTTGGCACTGGTATGTAACTATGAATATGTGGGCAAAAAGTATTGGTACTGGTCTAATCTTTATGCTATTTTTACTACTTAGAAAAAATGCTAGTGAGATGAAGGGACTTAGAACTCCTGCTATTATCGTCTCTTTTGTGATGATGAATATATTTTTACTCTTCACATTAGCTGATTTACACCAACCATTTAGAATGTGGCATATCTTTTTCTATCCTCACTGGACTTCAGCAATTACTGTTGGTGCATGGATGGCTACGGTATTTGTAGGTTTAGAATTTGTTATGATGGCTGCAATGATTAGAAAAGATAAATGTTTATTAACAAAAGATGCTACAGGTTTTTTTGATAAATTACTTTTTTGGGTAACACTTTTAGCAATTCCAGTTACTCTCTATACTGCTGGTATTATGGCAGAAGCAACAGCAAGAGAGTTATGGCAAATGCCAACAGAATCAGTACAGATGCTTTTAGCAGCTACTTTAAGTGGTTCAGCAGCTATGATTTTACTTGGCGGAAATAAACTAAGTGATGAGACAAAGAACTTTTTTGCTTCTATCTTAGGTCTAAGTGCACTGCTTGCATTTATTATCTATATGTCAGAGTATATTTTTGGTGGAATGAAAGCAGAAGAAGTTGCTGCTACATTAGCATATATCAAAGGTGATGGCGAATATGCAGTTATGTTCTGGATTGGACAATGGGTTGCTTATATATTACCAATGATTCTTATTGCACTTTATAGAGTAAGCAGAAGTAACAGTATATTAACACTTGCAGCTATTTTAGCGATTGCAGGTCTGTGGGTAGTTAAACATGTTTGGCTAATAATTCCACAATTATTATCATTGAGTTAAGGAGAATATATTAATGTATTTACAAAGTAGAAGAACATTTTTAAAAGGTGCTGCATTTAGCGTTGCTGGTGTAGCTATTGCAAAGGGTGTATTTGAAACTAATGCTATTGCTGAGTCAGTAGAAGAGTCAAAGTTTACTAATACTCCTGATTCACTTAGCTTTTACCCTGATGTAAAAGAGTGGAATAGCTTTAAAGAACTAGATGGTAATGACTGGAAACGTGGTGGTATTGAACGTCACGGTGTTCGTAGTGAATCTAATCCTGATGGTATTCAAGTAAATGACTACACTATCGTTCCTACAGTTTGTTCAAACTGTGAAGCGGGTTGTGGTCTTACTGCATGGATTAAGACTTCAGAGTTTGAGCAGGGAAGATTAGATGTTAGAAAGTATATGGGTAATCCTCTTCATGATGGTTCTCGTGGTCGTAACTGTGCAAAAGGTTATGCAACTTTATCACAAATGTATGATCCAGATCGTATCCCATTCCCATTAAAAAGAGCTCCAGGTTCTAAACGTGGTGATGGTAAATGGATTCGTACTACTTGGGATGAAGCGATGGCTACTATCGGTAAGAAAATGCACGATACATTAGCTGTTGGTGATGAGATGAGTAAAAAATCTATGATGTACCATGTTGGTCGTCCAAATGAGAATGGTTTCGGTCACCGTGTACCACACTCAATGGGTTGTGATGGATATGATTCTCATACAAACATCTGTTCTGCTGGTGCTCGTCAAGGCTCTATTCAGTGGGCAAATGATGATAGAAACTCACCAGATTGGAAAAATGCTAAGTTAGTATTTTTACAATCATCTCATGCTGCTGATGCAGGTCACTACTTCCAACAATCAGCAGGTCTTATTGCTGAAGCACGTTCTAATGGTGCTAAGATGGTTGTTCTTGATCCACGTCTTTCAAACTCTGCAGGTATTGCAGACCTTTGGATGCCAGTATGGCCAGGTACAGAGACAGCTCTTTATCTTTATCTTGCAAATCGTGTTTTACATGAGAAAGATATTAATGGTGAAGATTTAGTTGATCATGAGTTCGTTGAGAACTGGATTAACTGGGATAGATTAATGGCAGATACTGCTTATATCAAAAAACTCAAAAATGAGTATGGATATATTCAAACTATGCCAAAAGATAAATCTTACAAATCATTTATTGAAATGCTTAAAGAGATGTATGCTCCTTACACAAAAGAGTTTGTGACTAAAGAGTGTAAAATTGAAGGTTATGAAGATAAGTTAGATGAACTTTTTGAAATGTATATCAATGCAGGTGATAAAATTGCTACTTATATCTGGCGTTCAGGTCCTATCGCTCACCGTGGTGGTTGGATGATCGCTCGTGCAGGTTTCTTAACATTAGCACTTCGTGGAGCTCTTCGTGGTGATATTGGTGGTACTTCATGGCACCACTGGCATGAAATTTCTGTAGCTGGTAAGGGTGAGAAATCAACTGTATCAGGTGAACGTCCTCCTAAAGTAGATGTTTGGAATGAAATTGCATGGCCACCAGAGTATCCACTCTCTTCATATGAGATGAGTATGTTAATGCCTCATCTTCTTATGGATACAGAGTGGCAACAAAAATGGAAGAAAAAAGGGCTTAATATCCCTACAAAACTTTCAGTATGGTTTCCACGTATGTATAATCCAGTTTGGATTAACCCTGATGGTTTCCGTTGGATAGAGCTTCTTAAAGATGAGAAGAAAGTTGAACTTACATTTAATCTCTCTCCAACTTGGTCTGAGACTAACTGGTACTGTGATTATATTCTTCCTGTTGGACTTGCAGGTGAGAGAAATGATCAACAATCTACTCCATCTAAACCAGAACAACGTATTGAGTTCCGTCAAGCAGTTGTACGTGTTGCAGCTGAGAGAATGGGATGGAAACCAAAAGATCCAACTCGTGCTACACTTGAAGCACATATGAAGTTTGGTCTTGGTGAAGTTTGGGAAGAGTCAGAATTCTGGCCAAACATTATGGTTCACCATATTGATCCAAAAGGTGACTTAGGTATTAAAAAATACTGGGCAAGTAAAAAAGATCCAACTCGTGCTGTAACAGTACCTGAGTGGTTTGATGCGGCTATGAGTCTTTTACCAAATCTTTTCAAAGAAGCAAAAGCTATGTATCCAAATGCTGAATTCCCAGTATATGAGTATATGAGTGTTCATGGAGCTTGGACTGAGAAGAAAAATATCTATAAGCCTCAAGAAGAGAAGCTTAAAATGGATAGAAATTATGTTTATGCACATGGACATAAATATCCTCGTAGTGAAGTTGAACAAGATAAATATGGCGCATTATGGGTTGAACATGATGGTCGTAAGAAATCTATTGGTGTTGAGATAGATGGTGAATTTCATGTTGGTTTCCATACATTAAGTAAAAAACTAGAGTTCTACTCTGAGTGGTTTGCTGAGTGGAAATGGCCAGAGTATGCTATTCCTATCTACCCTAGAAATGCCCAAGAGCGTAAAAAAATGGTTCACCTTGTTTCACAAGTACACCATGACTTTATGGAAAATGACAATGAGTTTGCTTTAAATACAGTATTTAGACTGCCGTATAATATTCATACTCGTTCTGTAAACTCTAAACACCTAATGGAGATCTCTCAGAATCATAATCCAGTTTGGATTAATACTGTAGATGCTGATCGTTTAGGAATTAAACGTGGTGATGCTATCAAAGTTAAGATTACAGATACTGTATCTAATCTTGATTCAGGTTATTTTATCGCTATGGCTGTTCCAACTGAAGCTACTATGCCGGGTGTTCTAGCGAACTCTCACCATGCAGGGCGATGGAAACTTGTTGAGTCTGTAGATATTCCAGGATTTGAGCATAAACTTGGTGTAATGGGTATTGGTTCACCAACTTATGAGATGAAAATGGATGGTAAAGTGGGTACACTTAAACCAACTAAAGGTATTCATCCTCGTCATGATATTTGGAAATTTAAAGAGTTCAATAAAGATCTTGATAATATCTGGTGGGATGGTCTTTCAGGTTCATGGCAAAATGCTGTTGCACCTACTCATGCTGACCCAATTGCGGGTAATCATGCATGGCACCAAAAAGTTATTATAGAGAAAGCTGGTCCTGATGATAAAATCGGTGATATTTCAGTTAACTATGAAAATAACTTTAAAACATATCAAGCTTGGAGAGATAAATTGACTCGTCCACTTGAAGTTGGGGATACACTTCGTCGTCCACAACATATTAAACGTCCAGCTGTTCCTCTTTCAAACGAAGCTTACTTCGTAGAGCTTAGAGACACTTAGACATATATTGTAAGCACTCTTTTAGGGGTGCTTCGATATACTCATTTGAAATGACTTCTTGCTTAATTTATTAATTTTAATATAAATTACTCAAAAAGTTATAGCTAATTTAAAGGATTTTTTTTAATGCAAGATATACTAACAAATCAAGATGCACGTATAAATATTTATGCTCTTATCTCCCGTTTACTTATGAATGAAGTTGATGAAGAACTTTTACTAACTATTGAAAATGATGAAAACATGATGGCTTTTTTCCCAAGTTATAAAAAATGGGAACGTCGTAATGAGATGGATCATAAAACATTAATAGAGAGTTATTTAAATGTAGATTTTACAAATCTTTTTTTATTACATATGACTCCTTATGAATCTTTTTACACTAGAGAAGATCAGATGATGGAAACAGCAGGTGAGAACCCTGTTCTACAACTCTTTAATGAACATGATTTTAGAGTTGACTTAGGAAAAGCAAGAGCTGTAAGTGTGGATCATATAGGGATAGAGTTTGAGTTTATGTATATGCTTTGTGATGCTGAGAAAAAAGCGATGCTAGATGGAAATATTGAAACTGCACAAGAGATAGCAAAAATTCAACAAAAATTCTTAAAAGAGCATCTTTTAGAGTGGGCACCAATGTTTTTACTCAATGTCAAGAGTGAAGCTGGAACAGCGCTCTATTTCGATCTTGCAGATTTAGCTCTAGAATTTATGATGAGTGATTATGAGTATCTTTGTGAGTCTATCAAAGATGGGAAATGTAACTACGAAGTATGAGCCTTTTAACCTTAGATATAGCGAAGTGTGTTCGTACTACAAATAAATTTTCAGAGTGTATTGCTTGTGTAACTGCTTGCCCTGTTGAAACTATTAAAATAGATGAGCAACTTCCATCATTTATTCCAAATGATTGTGTCGGCTGTGGAGGTTGTTTATCTGCCTGTCCAAGTGATGCATATAGTTTAGATGATTTTAATCCTATGAACTTTATTTTTACTTTTTTGGAATCTGATAGCGAAGAGATTTCTTGTAAAAAAGATGCTATTCCTTGTTTAGCAGCACTAAGTGTAGAGGAGATATTAAGTCTTTCTCTTCTTTCAAGTAGAGATATTATTTTTGATAAAACTCCTTGTCATGAATGTGAAATAGCTAAAATAAATCTTAAAATCATTGAAGATAGAGTTGAAGAGGTTAGTTTTTTACTTGAAGCAATGAGTATTGAGAATAAGCTCACATTTGAAGAGTTGTCACTAGAACTTTCTGTAAAAGAAGATGAAAATAGTTCAGATAGAAGAGAGTTTCTTTCAAAAATTTCTATTAAAGAAGCAGTAAAGGCAAAACATAAATTTACGAATAGTATAGAATCTCTAGATGAAGAGTTACGTGAACATAGTGCAAGTGTAGATGATATACAAAACATTAGAAATAAAAGTATACCAGATAGAAGAAAACTTCTACAAATGGCAATGAAGCGTGCAGGAGTTCCTGAAAACTTTCATGTTATTGAGAGCGAGGATATCTCTTTTATTTCGCAAAAAGTTTTAGATGCAGAGAGTTGCACTAACTGTCAAATGTGTTATAGAATCTGTCCAACAGGAGCACTTAGCTCAGATAAATATGGTGGTTTTATAGCATTTGATGCCTTTAACTGTATTAAATGTGCATCATGCCATGATGTTTGTGAACCGAACTCACTTACGATTAAAGAGACTTTTAATCTCAAAGAGCTTTATAAGCCGAAAAGAGAAACATTAGTAAGTTTTAATATAAAACGGTGTGATGAGTGTGGAATGCCATTTGTTTATCGTGGTGGTGAAGTGATGTGTACACGTTGTCGCATTGAAGAAGAAGAAGCAAATGAGTTATGGGGGATAAAATAGTGAGTGAAAATATGAACTCTATTGAGACAATGAATGCTGATAATATCATCTCAAAAAAAACAAAGCTTTTTGGTCTTATAGGTGAAAAAGCGGGAACAAACAATCTTTTTGCAAAGATTAATAGACTTATCAAAGCCAATAGTATAGATGCCATGATAATTCCAATGAATATCCGTGAAGATGATTTTTACTTTACAGTAGCAAATATGAAAAAATCTCATGTAGATGGTGCTTATATTGAAGAAGAGTTTCAAACAGCAGTTTTGGATCTGCTTGACTACAAAGATGAGATAGTAGAAGTTTATAATAGATGTGATTTTATTGTTAAAGAGGGTGAAACACTTCGTGGCTTTTTACTAGAGAAAAATGATGTTAGTTCTAAAGAGGAACTTGTTCAAAAAATATATGAAGAAATTATAAAGGATTAGTTATGAATGAAAATGATGTAAGCGATTTTAGAAATGAATTTGAGGCGATGAAAAAACATGCTTTTGATAACTGTGATGATGGTTCATGTGAGACAGAAACAGAATCTTTTGATGATTATCCTGACTATGTTCGTGCTATCTATGCAGAGGTAATGCCTCCAGTGAAGAGTGGCGTTTACTTCTCTCGTTGGGATATTAAAGGTATGGCTGCTGAACTTGATGAGCATATAGTTATGGATACTCGTGAGCGTATGTTTCAGCACTATATGCGTTTTATCTCTACTCGTAAAGAGATGGAAGATGTGATAGGTGAGTTTAATAAGCATATGGACATGAAGTGTGATCTTTACCGTGAGTACTCAGAAAAATATCCATCAACAAAAGTGATTTTTGATGTAAAAATTCAAAAAACAGAACGTTCAAAAGAGTTTCTACAAAAAATATTAGTTGATTTTTTTAGTTAAGATTAATCTTGAAAATTTTCTCTTATTTTCAAGAATTTATCTAAGTTTACTAAGAAAAGTTCTATGAGATTAGGATCAAAATGTTTTCCTTTTTCCTCTTTAAATAAATCTAGAATTTTTTCTAATTTCCATGCTTTCTTATAAACTCTCTCACTTCCTAGTGCATCAAAAACATCTGCTATAGCCGTGATTCGACCAAAAATATGAATCTCTTGACCTTTTAATCCCTCTGGATACCCATTACCATCCCATTTCTCATGGTGTGTATGTGCAACTGTTGCAGCTGTTTTTAGAATAGAACGACTTGAACCTTTAAGAACTTGATATCCTATCTCTGCATGAGTTTTCATAATTTCAAATTCATCAAAAGTTAATCTACCTGGTTTTTTTAAAATTGTGTCAGGAATAGCTACTTTACCAATATCGTGCATTGGTGATGCTGCATATAAGAAGTTTGCTTTTTCCTCATCTACTCCTGCTAAAAGTGCTAGAAGTTTCGAGTACTCTGCTACACACTTTACATGGTTACCAGTCTCTTGACTTCGACTCTCTCCTATCTCACCCATTCGGTAGATGATATCTTTTTGAGTAGCTTCTAGCTCTTCATGTATTTTTATAATATCAGTTACATTATACATAAGGTGAAGATGTTCAATTATATCTCCATCTTTATTTTGGAGAGGATATATTTTTGTATCTACATAGTAAGTTTCTTTATCTTTTGTTATATTTTCAAACAGTATAGATATAGTTTTCTTTTTATGAAGTTCTAATATTGTTCTTTTACAATCCTCTTTCTCAATGTGTTTAGGTGCTCTTAATATTTTACAATTTTGACCTATAAGCTCATCTCTAGAGTAACCACTTAAAGAACTGAAATTTTCATTTATATAAGTTATGATATTATTTGTATCTGTTCTAATGACGGCAACAAACTCATCAATAGCTTTTTCATATTGTTTGAGATATTCAACATTATTATTAGCAAGACTTAAATTTTTTTCTAAAATCTCTTTATATGCTTCTTGTGTTGTTATATCAGTACGTATCGCTATATATTCTACAATATTTCCATTTATATCTAAAATTGGTTTTATCATACTATTAACATAGTATGTTTCTCCTAATTTTGTGCGATTATGTAGAAGACCTTTCCAAACTCTATTTTCTTTAAGTGTTCTCCACATCTCTTTAAAAGTAGCACTAGGAATATCAGGATGACGAACAAGATTATGGGAGCTTCCAATTAATTCATCTTTCGTATATCCTGAGAGTTTACAAAATAGGTCATTTACATAAGTTATTCGACCTTTAGAATCTGTTTTACTTACAAGTGAACCTTCATCTAAGGCTTCTTTATATTCGCTTAACATTTTTTGAGATTTTAATTTTGGCTTCGATATGTTTTCTATTCATCTCTCCAGATAAATCAACTTTAAGTGTAAATTCTTCTACATTAAAAGGTTTTTTTATAAAGTCAGATGCTCCAGTTTTCAAAGCATTTCTAATAACTTCAGGATCATTTGTCCCAGATAAAATAAGAACAGGAATATGGCAAATTTCATCAATATGTTTTATCTCATGAAGTAGTTCTAGCCCATGTTTATCAGGTAATTCCATATCAAGAACAATAGCATTAATCTCTTGTTTATGTAAAATTTCTAAACTTTCTTTAGCAGTATGTGCAACACTTACATTATAGTTTCTAGCATTTAAAATTGTCTTTAATTGCTTACACATAAATGTAGAATTATCAACAATTAAGATAGTGTCATTACTGTTTTTTTGAGTTGATTCAATGTCATAGTTAATTGCTTCTATAGCAGTTGTTAAATGATCTTCTTTTACAAGATAATCAAGTATCCCTTTTTTAAATAAACTTTCTCTAAGTTCAATATCTATATCTCCAGTAAGGACAATGATTTTGGCATCTGTTAATTTTTTGATGTCGTAAACTAACTCTTCTCCATAAGCATCTGGTAGATTTAAATCAAGTATGATGAAATCATATGAATCTTTTTGTAAGAATTTCTTTGCTTCTTGAAAGTTTAATACCTGATGAAGATTATACATCTTCATCTCTGATAACAATAGAAAAATAGTTTCATTAGTGGAAGGAGAATCTTCTACTATTAAGATGTTATACATACTGTTTTTTACTTTATGAATTTTTTTAGAAGATGATATTGTAAGATAAAAGCTCTAGAACAAGATATAAATTTGGAGCATTATACCTTTTTAGATTTAATATAACTTTGAAATCATTTAAGATTTTAATTACTTTATTAACATTAGAGAAGTTTAATTTTATTTATAATTTTTTTCTTTAAAAGAGTAAAACTATTTTGAGTGTTTTTGTTATAAATCAACTCTTCTAAATCTTTTATCTCCTCTTTTATATCTACTTTTAGCAGATAGGGTGTAGCCCTTATAAGTAGCTCTTTTGCTGTTTTTGAATTTTTAATATGCTCTCTGTTTTCTTCTCTTTTTGATGATTTTTTAGGTAGATATTCTAATACTTTTGCAACTAAAAATCCTGCTAAAAAGAGAAGTAAAGACTGAAAATAGTTAATGTACTTTTTATAATCAACTTCTGTATTAGGGAAATTTTCATCATCTACTAAATCTGCTATCTTTAACTTTCTAACTTCTATTTTTTTTGCTTTGCTTACTCGATTTATAAACTCTTTATCTTTGTAGTTGTAGGTTTTAAGAGTAACTGTTGGAATAGTGTAGTTTTTATCTGCTACAAGAACATAACTCCACTCTTTTTGATAGATGTAACCATCTTGTGTAGCTCTTGGTGCTTTTATCTTTGTACCACGAAAGATAGAGACCCCCTCTATCTCTTTTATAGGCTCAAAATCTTTATCAAGATAGCCAGTTCCTTTAAGAGTATAGACAAGGTTGAGTCTGTCATAAGAGTTAATATGAGTTGTTTTGTCCATCTTAAGTTTAAAACTAAAATCACCTACAGCATCAACACTCTTACTAAGCTTTTTTACATTGAGTAGTACAGTGGGTGTGTCAATGTGTACCTTAATTGTAGGGATAGATTTTACATTGTCTCGACTCCCTCTATAGGCTTGAGCTACAGCATCATCACTTGCTCTACGTATGCGAAAGTCAAATGCTACTTTAATAACTCCAGCTCTTTTAGGAATAACTAAAAACTCAAACTCTTTTTTAGCATCATGGTAGTTAAATTCACTTCTTTTCTCTTTAATAGAGATGATCTCATAGGCATCACTAGGGAGGGGCTTAAAATCAAAGAACATTACTTCGTTGTGGATTTTTTGTCGTGTCACAAAGCTTATATTGACTGCTTCATAAACTACAGCACTCTCTTTAGAACTACTGATTTTATAACGACAGTAGGGAGACTCTTTTGCACTTAACTCTACTACAATAAGTAGAAGAAAAAGTAGTAACTTACCATGGATGTTTTTCATTGACATATCCTTTGTTGATGAGTTCGTAAGCATTGTAGCCCATCTTAAACTCATTTTTTTCGCCTTTGATTATGGCTGAGTTCTTACTCTGTTTTTTACTCTTACCACCAGCTCCACCCTGTGAGCCTTGTGCATCTCTCTGTTTTCCTGAAGAAGATCCACTCTCATCTTTGCTCTCTTTTTTATTATCTATCTTTTTTGTAATGTTTTTCACTTTTTTACTATCAACTGTAGGGAGCATATCTGCTACATTTACTTTTGAAGTTCTATTGAGCTTTAGAAGTGTAAGGAGATTTTCATATGCCTCTTTTGTGTACTCTAATATAAGTGATTGTTTATAAAGCTCATGGGCTCTTTGGTACTTTTTGAGTCTAAAGGCAGCATTTGCCATATTGTAAAATATTTTACTCTTTACACTTGGGTTTGTACTTTTGATTTTAGAGTAGTAACGAAGTGAATATTTAAATTGTCCATTTTTATAGTAAGAGTTTGCTATGGACATATAGCTATATTGTGAAGGTGTTAATTTTTTAAAGTAGTTCTGTGCTTTTTCATACTCACCATTAGCATAAGCCTCTTTAGCTATTTTCACATAGTAAAAATCAAGTAGAGAGGCTTTTGCTTGAAAGTTTGGAGAGAGAAAAAGAGAGAGTGCTAAAAATGGTAAATATTTTTCTGCTCGTGTTAAAGAGAGAAGAAGCAGACTAAACGCCAAAAGTAGAGGGATATAGTAAAGCTCTTTATAACTAATGACCTCTGTACTTAACTCTTTTGCATTAAGGTTTTGTGATTGCATGGCAGTTAAAATCTCTGAGCTAATATCTCTTTTCTCATTGAGTTCAAAGT
>Ga0256837_1001560_pt1 | contig 15593 bp, 18 predicted proteins | sample 4562384metaG_FD_185976 | JGI IMG/M metagenome (GOLD analysis project Ga0256837, IMG submission 185976) | Hydrothermal vent microbial communities from Guaymas Basin, Mexico - 4561-384 | ecosystem: Environmental > Aquatic > Marine > Hydrothermal vents | place: Mexico: Guaymas Basin | collected... | reverse complement strand
GCCGTCCTTAACCCGCCTATATGTAAATAACCAGTTGGTGATGGTGCAAAACGAGTAACTACCATTAACTATCCTTTTTTTGAAATTGTAACTTATTTATAAACTTAACACCAAGCATAACGACTATAACTTCCAAAACGGCGGTAAACACAAGCACCGTATACCAGTAATCGCTTATCGTATGATTATGATAAGCAAGTGTCGCGGTTGCAATTAATAACGTAAGAGGCATAGAAAGACTCATCCCAAACATTACCGTATTTTTTAATCCCAGCTCCTTTATAAATACTAATGAACTTACAATTCTTAAAATCAACATCAAAAACGTAATGAATAAAGCATCCTCTATCATATCATAATTAATATCTTTAATATTTATACTGCTGCCCACATGAACAAAAAAAACAGTAATCAAAAACCCAAAACCAAAAGGTGCCAGTTTGTGTTCGAGATTGTGATTATGGTCAAAAAAAGTCGTCAAAAACACACCTACCACAAACGCCCCAAGCACCACATCCAAATGAAGCACTATCATAACGGCTATCATAATAAAAAACATACTTATAGCAATCCTTACGTCCTGATGATACTTGTCAACCCCCGGCATTAAAAAATGTTTAAGTTTTGGAAACCACCAAAGAAGACTTCTAAAAAGAAGAAAACCTATTCCCAACAAAAACAAAAATACAAACAAAATAGCTATATTTAAAAGCAGCTGTTCGGTAAGACCAAATTCAAAATAACCGCTTATAACAGTCAATACCAAAATAGAGAGCAGTTCTCCCATAACCCCGATTTGAAGGGCAAGATTAAGCCAATTGGTTTTGCCTATCTCCTGTTGTATGGACAAAATCAATCCAATGGAAATAAGAGGCAAAATAGCTATAAAAATTTTTGAAAACCCGAAAACAAAAACAATAAACAATGAAAGGGCGTACAAAATAAGTAAAAAAGCAAAACCTTTTTTATAAATTTCCTTCTCAAGCTTTAAAAGTTCTTTTAAATTAACTTCCATTCCCGCCAAAAGCATTAAATATAAAAATCCCACTTCAGCCAAAAGTTTAAAACTTTCATTATCATGCAAAAACCCAAAAGCCGCCGCAATACTTCCAAGAGTAATTTCAACCATAGAAATAGGGAGTTTTAAAAAGTTGCTTATAAAAGGGGATATAAGCAAAATAACGGAAAGGGTTATAATTAAAACAATATCAGCATTCATCGGCTATTTGATATCCTTCTTTAATTAAGATTTCCAAATCTTTATCCGGTTTTTCGCCTTTAGTAGTTAGATAATCGCCTATTACAATAGAATTGGCGCCTTCTTTTATAGCATCAATCCAATTCTCCCCAAAAGCTATTTCCCTTCCACCCGCAAGCATTATAATGGAATTTTGAAATTCTTTGGCAAATTTTTTAACAATGTCTAAAGCGAATTTTCTATTATGAGTCGCTTTTAAAGGCAGTTTAGGGTTTTCTATAAAAAAATTAAGCGGAATTCCTTCGGGATTTAATTTTTTTAAAGATTTTATAAAACTTTGTATATCTTCATCGCTTTCGCCCATACCGAATATTCCCCCGCAACAAAGTCGAAGCCCCGCGGATTTAATGTTTTCACATGTTTCAAACCTCTCATCCCAAGTATGGGTCGAGCATATTTTCGGATAATATTCACGGCTTGTTTCAAGGTTGTGGTTGTATATTTTTACCCCCGCGTTTTTAAGCTCTTTTAAAGATTCTTTATCTGCCGTTCCGTTACAGGCTATTATCGTAATATCCACTTCTTTTTTTACCGCTCTAGCCGCGCGGCATACATATTCAAGCGTTTTTTCATCAAGGCTTTTTCCGCTTGTTACAAGACAAAAACCTGAGGCTTTGTTCTTTTTGGCAAGTTTTGCTTCTTTTACTATGGTTTCGATACTTTTTTCTTTATATCGTTTAATGTCGGCACCCCATTTTACACTCTGCGTACAGAATCTGCAATCTTCATTGCACGCACCCGAACGTATATTGCTTATCGCACAAAGATAAATCATTGTTTTTCTCCGTTTTGAGGAATTAAAAACTCTTTAATTTTATTTTTCCATTCTTTTTCACCTATTTTTCTGTAATAAAGCGTTACAATATATTTCTCATCCGTAATATCAAGAGTCATACAGGTGGAAAATCCATGGTCCCTGGCGCAAACTTCGCCGGGATTAAGAATTAAATTTTTACCGTTAAATGTAATATCAACATCATGCGTATGACCGTAAACGATAATATCCGTATCAAGCGGGAAAATATATTTAGGATAGTGCATAAGTTTCCACGTTTTACCAGCAAGTTTAAAATAAAAAGGCTCCGTTACCAGCTCATACTTATCCACAACGTTATAAAGATGAAAATCGTTGTTTCCAAGAACGGCTACATATCGAAGTCCTTTGCTTTCTATATACTCCAAAAGCTCTTCTCTTACAATATCCCCGGCATGAACCAAAAATTCAATCCCTTTATCCATAAGCAAATCGACAGCTTTTTTAGCACGCCCTAGTTTCTTATGCGTATCACTCATTAGTCCTATTCTCATTTATTATCCTCTAATGTCTTTTTTATTTTATTTTTCAATGCTGGAAGATTATATCTCAAAATATTTTCTATTACGGAAAGTTTTACCCCTTCATAGTCATGAGCAATAAAATTTCTAACACTGTATGCTCCTTTTGCATCGTTTAGCAAATCATATTTTTTTAAAGTCGAAGCATCAATTTTATTTAAAGTCTCTCCTATTTGCAACAGTGCCATTAATATAGCCAACTGCCCCTCTCTGTCTTCTAACGCTTTTGTTATATATCCATGTCTTTTAATAATAAAATTTATATCATCAATCATTTTTAAAACAAATTCCAATTTCGCTTCAAACATGTAAAAAATCTTTCATCATATACTTTTTCGCGATATTATTCATAGAAGAATTATTAATTAAATCGATTTTACTGCTTAAAACATTTTGTAGCTTTTGTTTAATCTCTTCCAATTTAATAAAATAATCCCATCCTACATATCTTTTTTCAAACCGTTCATCCGTATCGTAAATAATATCAATATCATTATAATCCTCTCCTCTGGCAAAAGAACCTACAACTCCTAAAATATAAAAACCTTCTTTTGAGAGTTCTTTTTTTACTTTTTTTAAAATTTCAAATTTATTCATTTTTCCTCTCTCGTTTTACATTTTATACATTCATATACTTCTTTGCCTCTATAAGTTCTCTCTGCCATCAGATATCCACACTCGGGGCATTTTTTATTTACAGGTCTGAATTTTGAAATGAATTTGCACTCGGGATAATTTGCACACCCGTAAAATTCACCCCTTGGACCTTTTCTTTTTATGATATCGCCTCCGCATTCTGGACATTTGACATCTTCTAAGATTTCCGGCGGATTTAGAGGTTTTGTGTTTTTACATTCAGGATAATTGCTGCATGCTAAAAACTCACCTCTTTTTCCTCTTTTTATAACCATATCGGCTCCGCATTTATCGCATTTTACATCAACCTTTTTTTCTTCTTTTTCCTCAAGAGGTCTTGTATATTTACATTTCGGATACGCACTACACGCTATAAATTCCCCGAATCTCCCTTTTCTGATTACCAAAGGCTCACCGCATTTAGGGCAAAGCTCGCCTGTGGGTTTTGCAATTTTTTGAGAAGGTATCTCTTTTTCGCCTTTTTTAATAAGCTCCATAAAAGGATGGTAAAATTCTTTTAGCATTTCCTGCCAGTCTTTTTTACCTCCTGCGATATTATCGAGCATCTCTTCCATATTGGCCGTAAAATTGGCATCCACAATATCCGGAAAATGCTTTTCAAGCGTTTCAATCACCGTAAAAGCAATTTCACTCGGATGAAGTTTTTTATCTTTTACCTCAACATAATTTCTGTTTTGCAAAAGAGTAATAGTAGGCGCATATGTAGAAGGTCTTCCGATTCCAAGAGCTTCGAGTTTTTTAATAAGACTGGCTTCGGTATATCTCTCAGGCGGTTTTGTAAAATGCTGGGTGGCTTTAACATCGTCAGGTTTTAATTTTTCTCCTTCTTTAAATTCAGGCAGCAGCGTATCGGCACTCGGGCGTCCGTAAACTTTATAAAATCCGTCAAAAATAAGTTTTTTACCGGATATTTTAAACTCCCCTTTATCGTTTGTAAGATAAATGTTTTGGGTTTCAAATTTAGCATCTTTCATCTGACTTGCCAAAAACCTGTTATAAATCAGCGTATAAAGTTTCAGCTCGTCTTTTGTCAGATATTTTTTCAAATCATCAGGGGTTAGCCTTACATCCACAGGTCTTATGGCTTCGTGGGCTTCCTGGGCGTTTTTTGCTTTTTTATCGTATGTTTTAGGCTCAGCATACTCTTCGCCTATATTTTGTTTTATAAATTCCGCCGCCGCTTCCTGGGCTTCTTTTGCTATATTCAGACTGTCCGTTCTCATATAGGTAATAATTCCCGTCTCACCCACCGGGGTTTTCACCCCTTCATAAAGCTTTTGGGCTATTTGCATGGTACGTCTGGGAGAAAATCCAAGTTCGCTGCTTGCAACCTGCTGTAAAGTGGATGTCATAAAAGGAGCGGGTGATTTGGAAGTGGTGATTTTCTTTTCGATTTTACTCACTTCATAAGTAAGAGGTTTTAATTCTTTTACAATTTCTTCCGCCTGTTGTTTATTTGAAATATCGAATTTATCAAGCTTTTTACCGTGATATTTGATTAAACTGCCCTCGGTCTTTTTAAAAATCCCCTCTATTGTCCAGTATTCTTTTGGTTTAAACGCTTTAATTTCTCTTTCTCTATCCACTACAAGCTTAAGCGCCGCACTCTGAACTCTTCCGGCACTAAGTCCTTTTTGAATTTTTTTGTTTAATAAAGGAGAGAGCTTATATCCTACAATCCTGTCAAGAAGTCTTCTTGCCTGCTGAGCGTTTACGCGGTTTATATCAAGCGTTCTTGGATTTTCAAGAGCGTTTTTGATTGCCGTTTTTGTAATTTCATGAAATACTATTCTTGGAAGTTCGTCAGGTTTTTTACCTATTACGTGGGCTATATGAAACCCAATAGCCTCCCCTTCTCTGTCCTCATCCGTGGCTATATAAACAATATCGGCTTTTTTAGCTTTTTCTTTCAGTTCTTTTGCCGTAGCCTGATGGTCTTTTGTAACTCTGTATTGAGGAATAAATTTATCTTCTTCTATTTTAATACCAAAAGAAGTTTTTGGCAAATCCCTTATATGACCTTTACTGGCTATTACATCGTAATCTTTGCCTAAAAAATTTTTAATGGTTTTTGCTTTTGCCGGAGATTCGACTATTATTAATTTTTTTCCCATAAACTGTAAGCCTTTTTTTTGGCGCTATTATATCAAAGTTACAAAAACCAAAAGCTAAAACTTAATAAAATATAAACAATAGAGAAGACTAGCTTAGCCTGTCTCTGAAATCTTCGAAGTGAAATTCTCTTGTAGTCCAAAGCGAGCCGTCTTTTCTTTTTATAATGATGCTTGGAATTTTAATCCCGTTAAAAGCCGTGTTTTTTACCATCGTATAAATAGCCATATCTTCAAATATCACTTTATCCCCGATTTTTAGAGGCTCATCAAAACTGTAATCCCCTATAACATCTCCCGCAAGACATGTAACTCCCCCGAGGCGGTAAGTGTATTTCTTCTCCCCCGGTTTTCCGGCACCCCTTACATTCGGGCGGTAAGGCATGGCAAGAACGTCTGGCATATGAGCTTCGGCCGAGGTGTCAAGAATCGCTATTTTCATTCCGTTATCGATAATATCAAGCACCTCAGCCACTAAATATCCGGCATTAAGCCCGACGGCTTCGCCCGGTTCAAGATATACGTCTTTAATATTAGGATATCTGGTTTTAAACTCTTTTATTATTTTTATAAGGTTATCTACGTTATACCCTTCACGGGTAATATGATGGCCTCCTCCGAAATTCACCCATTCCATGTCTTTAAGATATTCCCCAAACCTCTCTTCAAATCCTTCAAGGGTTTTTTCAAGGGCGGTGTCAAGCTGTTCGCACAGTGCGTGAAAATGAAGACCGCTGACATTTTTAAGTTTGTCGGCTTTAAAATTTTCCTTTGTAATTCCAAGGCGGCTATACGGAGCGCACGGGTCGTATAAAGGTACGGGGGAGCTTGATACCCCGGGATTTACCCTAAGGCCTATAAGCGCTTTATTCTTTACCCTCTCTTCAAATCTCTCAAGCTGATTAAAACTGTTAAAAACAACCGTATGGGAAATATCGGCCACTTCGTCGATTTCGTCTTCTTTAAAAGCAGGACAGTAAGTATGTACTTCCCACGGTTTCATTTGAGCTAGTTTTGCTTCCCAAAGACCGCTAGCCGTAGCACCCGCCAAGTATTTTTCAAGTAAATCAAACGTAGCCCATGTAGCATAGCCTTTTAAAGCAACCAAAATCTTGCATCCCGCTTCTTTTTGAACCCTGTCAAGGACCTTAAGATTTTTCTCCAGCAGCTCTTCTTCGATAACATACGCAGGCGTTTTGATATTTTCCATATATATCCTTTTTTAATGAAATTTTATCTAAATCACTCTTTCATAAACCAAAACATCAACCATTTCACCGGCATCAAGGTTATATAAACCTTCAGGAAGGCACATAAGGGCTTTATTATTGATAAGGTTTGTCAAAATTCCGCTGCTTCCCTGTTTTTTTCCAAAAGTATCCACATAAAATTCACCATCTTTATATTCGATATTCACAGCCACAAACTGATACTTGGCAAATTTTTTCTCAAACGGGTGAGAGAGTCTGGCTTTTATTTTTCTTAGAACTTTTTTTCCTTCAAGAGATTCTAAAATAGGCACTGCATAAAGCAAAAACGTAACAAAAGAGCTGTAAGGAAATCCCGGAAGAGATACGATATATTTATCTCCTGCGCGTGCGAGCATTACCCATTGCCCCGGTTTTATATTAACCCCGTGAAACAAAACTTCAAATTCTCCCACTATCTCTTTTACAAAATCAAAATCCCCCACACTGACTCCCCCGGTAGTCACTACAACATCGCTGTTTTTAAGGGCTTCAACTATTTTTTCTTTTATTGCTTTTTTATTATCACCCGCAATGCCGAGATTGTGAGCTTCAAAACCGAAATTTCTGCCAAGGGCCGTTAAAGTATAATTATTTGAACTTCTGATTTGCCCCATTTTATACTCTTCATCCAAATCAACAACCTCTTCCCCTGTGGCAAGCACGGATACTACAGGCTTTTTAACAACACTTACAACCGGTACTCCAAGGGATGCCAGCACTCCGATTTCACCCGGCTTTAACAAAGTCCCTTTTTTTATTAAAACTTCACCTTTTTTAAAATCTTCCCCTACGGGTCTTACGGAAAAACCTTTTTGGACTTTTTTTATTACTTTTAAAATATCTCCGCTTACTTCAACATTTTCAATCGGCACAAGCGTATCGGCCCCTTTTGGCATAAACGAGCCCGTATATGTTTTAACGGCCTCTCCTTCTTTTATTTCATTATATTCAAAAGTACCCGCGGGATTTCGTCCTATAATTTTAATTTCTTTACCGATATCTTCATATTTTACGGCATACCCGTCCATTGAGGCTGTTGGCATATAAGGATTGTCGTATTTTGCTACAACATCCTCCGCCAGCACTCTATTTAATGCATTTTCCAAAAATACCCTCTCACTTGATTTACACTGCGGCAAATTGTTATTTAAAATCTTTATAGACTCTTCAAAACTTATATGCGCCATTTTTACTCCTTAAATGTAAAATTGAAAATGTAAAATGTAAAATGGAAAATGAAATATATTTAAATTGCATTAATTTTACATTTTCCATTGTCCATTTTCCATTAATTAAGTATTCCCGCACCCGGAAGTTTTTTCGCTCTGTCTTTTGCAAAAATTCTCTTTCCGTTAATTAAATCATATTTCCAAATAGGCGCGTTTGCTTTAAAATCTTCTACAAATTCTTCTAAATATTTAAAGCCCTCGCGTCTGTGTTTTGTAAATACGGCACATAAAAAACTCGTCTCCCCTACCATAACATCACCGAAACTGTGAGCCATCATAATTTTCGCTTCTTTTAGATTTTGCCATTTTTTAAACCACTCATTTAGCATCGGAAGATACAAATCAAAACTCAGCCCCTCAATTCCGTTATCCGGTCTTACAATTCCGATAAACGGAATCATAGCCCCATAACCCTCAAGCTTGCACTCCTCATACCATCTCTCAAGCGTTTCTATTACGGGAATTCCGCCTTTAAAAATTTCTACCATCTCAGCCTCCGCAAACAGGCGGCAGAATTACCACCCTGTCTCCATTTTTAAGCTCAACATCCAAATCCTGGACAATTTTATCATTTACCGCCACCGCACTGTTTTCAAGCCAGGGCTTTAAAGAATCGTCTTTATTTAAAATTTCTTTTAATTCTTTTAAAGACCCCGCCTCCACTTCCACAGGCTTTTTTCCTATCGGACCTAAAAATTCAACTTTTACCATATCTTTCCTTTATGTTAAAATTCCAATAAAAAGGCTCATATGTTAGGACATATTGATTACTTAAACCTTTTGCCATTTTATCAATTTTTGAAAAAAAAGAATATAAAAATTAAAAAATCCTACCCTTCTAAAATAAACGAATGGTTTGAAAAAGGAAAAATAGACGCAGCTTTTATCTCTTCGATTAAAGGAAAAAACAAAAAATGTTTTCCCGTTGGAATTGCAGCAAAAAAAGAAGTAAGAAGCGTTCTTTTATGTAAAGGGGAAGGAGAAGATTATGAATCTGCCACTTCTAACGTTTTGGCAAAAATTTTACAAAAAAAAGGAAAAGTGGTAATAGGCGATAAAGCGTTAAAAGAAAAAAACTGCGAAGATTTGGCAAAACTCTGGTATGAAGAATATAAACTACCTTTTGTTTTCGCTCTATTTTGCGTTAATAAAGATTATAAAAAATACGAAAAACTTATTAATGAATTTTTAAAGCATAAACAAAAAATCCCTTATTCGACTTTAAAAAAATATGCCCAAAGAATAGGAATTACCCCAAAAGAAGCAAGAGAATACCTTGATAAGATAATTTATTACAGACTCGGATGGAGAGAAAAAAAAGCGTTAAAACTTTTTTGGAAAAAAGCCCGGGAACTTACCAAAAATTATTGATAAATTTTTTTTATATATTCCATTTTTCTTGTCATATTCAAAAGCAGCATATCAGCAACAACGCAAGCGGCCATCGCCTCAGCCACTACGCTACCTCTAACCGCCACAATCGGGTCATGACGCCCTTTTAGATTCACTTCCACTTCATTTCCGTATATATCCACGGATTTTTGAGGTTTAAAAATTGAGGGAGTCGGTTTAAAATATATTTCAAGCACCACCTCTTCACCGTTGCTAATACCTCCAAGTACGCCTCCAGCGTTATTGCTTAAAAAACCCTCTTTACTTATTTCATCATTATTTTCCGCTCCTGTAAGTTTATGAGCTTCGGTATTGCCTATATATATCCCTTTTACTGCGTTTATGCTTAGCATCGCACTTGCTAAAATATTATCAAGTTTATAATATATCGGTTCTCCAAGCCCTACGGGGAGGTTTTTTATTTTCAGTTTTACAACACCTCCTAGGGAATTATGCTCTTCGCGGGCTTTATCTATAATTTTTATCCACTCTTTTTCCGCATTTTTATCAAGAGCAAAAAGCGGAGAAGTTTTGGCATATTTAAAATCTTCTTTTTTCGCTCTTATTCCCCCGATTTCAACAGTTCCAGCCTCTATTTCTATATTCAGCTCTTTTAAAATCATTTTAGCAACAGCTCCCGCAGCCACCCTTGCGGCAGTCTCACGAGCAGAACTTCTGCCCCCACCTCTGTAATCTCTTATGCCGTATTTGTGAAAATATGTAAAATCGGCATGACCCGGGCGGAAAATGTCTTTTATGTTTGAATAATCCCCGCTCTTTTGGTCTTTATTGAAAATCACGATTGAAATTGGAGTACCGGTTGTTTTACCTTCAAAAACACCGCTTAAAACCTCAGGAGTATCAAGCTCTTTTCTTTGAGTGGCAAATCTGTTTTTACCCGGTCTTCTTCTCTCAAGTTCATCTCTTAAAAACTCTTCATCAAAATTCACCCCAGCAGGCACACCGTCAACCACAACCCCGATAGCTTTTCCGTGTGATTCACCAAAGGTCGTAAACCTGAATATTTCTCCAAAACTGTTAAACATATATTACCTTTAAATATTTAGTTCTTTCTTAAGCTTTTCTATCGTTAGCCTCGCACCCTCTTGCTGGGCTGTTTTTTTACTTTTTCCTTTTGCCCTTGCATACTCTTTATCGTTAATAAACACGCCTATTTCAAACTCTTTTTTATGGTCAGGTCCCGTAGCGCTTATGAGTTTATATTCAGGCACTACACCAAAATGAGCCTGTGTAATTTCCTGCAGGGTTGTTTTATAGTCTTTTAAAAGTTCTTCCGGAGTGATTACCGGAAATTCCTCTTTTAACAGTCTCAGGGCTATTTCTTTTGCTTTGTCAAAACCGGCTTCTAAATATACAGCCCCTATTAAAGCCTCAAAAGCACTTGAGAGAATCGAAGGTTTTTCCCTCCCTTTGTTATTTTCCTCCGCAGGAGATAAAAAAATATATTTTCCAAGATTAAGTCTTTTAGCAAGTTTGGTAAAAGCATCTTCATTAACAAGAGCCGCTCTTAACTTAGAAAGTATTCCCTCCTCGGCATTCGGAAAAAGATGATAAAGATACTCCCCCACTATCAAATCCAAAACGGCGTCACCTAAATACTCCAGTCTTTCATTATTAAAATCTTTAGTATAACTTCTGTGTGTCAGAGCCTCGGTTAAGAGTTTTTCGTTTTTAAACTCATACCCCAAGCTCTTTTGTAATTCTTCAGCTACCATTTATTATCCTTTTATATGTTTTTGGTATTAAATCAACGCATTCGGCTTTAAATTCTATTAAAGAATTAATATCTATAAACTGGGGTTTTGAACTTAGATAAAAAAACAAAAAATGCGTAAGGGCTGAAACTTTATTATTGCATTTAATACATTCGGCACTTTCAAGCACCTTTATTTTATCATTTTCCAATCCCCACATTTTAGCAATCTCTCCTGCCAGTCCAAAAAGAGTAAAACCCGTCATTCTTTTAAGAAGCGTACCGTATTCCAAAGGAACGGAATTAAGTACAATTTCTAATTTTTCTTTCTTATCTCCTAAAAGAGAATCACAAACACACACCGTTGCCGGAACAATGGCTCCTATTTCGGAATATTTTTTATACTCGCTCTCTCTAAATTCAAAAATACTGAAATCTTCAAAATGTTTCATAAAACTGGCCTGAAAATCCCTGAAATTAAAATTTTTAAAAATTTTCCACTCTTTCGGCTGTAAAAGAGATACAAGATAAGAATAGACCAGATTTTTAGCCATTTCAAGACCTATCATTGAAAAAAGCTGAACGGTATCCTTAACCTTGTTAGGAAGAGAAAAATAAGCGGAATTTACTACACTTTCTATCTGTTTTTTTAAAACAAAATCTTTATCCGCTTCTAAGGCCGCTTTTTTAAGTTCTCCCTCTTTTAAATATTTAAGGCAGGCCTGAACACTCTCTGGCACCGGTGGAATTTCTTTTAAATATTTAGCTATTTCCTCTTTACTTATCAGCAATTTTTCTCCTTAACGCTTCGTCTCTTGCAATTTTATCACATTTTTCGTTTTCATTATGTCCGTTATGAGCTTTTACCCAAAACATATTAAGCTTATGAGGTCTGCTAACCTCAATAAATTCTTTCCACAAATCTTCGTTTTTTACATTCTTAAAATTCTTTTTTTTCCAATTTTCAAGCCATTCGTTTATTCCTTTTACTACATAGGTGGAATCGGAATAAATATCAACTTCACAAGGTTCTTTTAACGCTTTAAGGGCTTCTATAACGGCTTTTAATTCCATTTTATTGTTAGTGGTATGTTCATCTCCCCCTTTTAAAATTTTTTCATAATTTTTATACCTAAGTATAGCGCACCATCCACCGGGTCCCGGATTTCCAAGAGAACTGCCGTCCGTAAAAATTTCAACTTTTTTCACATGTTACCTTTTAATATTTTTTATCAGTTAATAAAAGAGTTATTTTATCTTTTTTGACTTTTTGTGTTATAATAAATTTACAAATTTTATCAAAAGGAGGCACAAATGCCAAAAATCAACAGATATCAAGACATTTCTCAAATCGACAGAGAAGCCAAAAAAGATTATATCGACAGACATTCACCGTTTGTAATTTGCGAAGACACAGCAAAAAAAGGTGAAAAATTCAAAGTAAAAGTAAAAGTAGGAAACGAATACGCTCATCCTGACGATTTTGACCATTATATAGCATATGTTCAATTATGGGACGGAGATACTTTACTTGGACAAGCCACTTTTACACCTGGGACTCTTGGAAACCAAAAAGACCATGTTGAAGTAGATTTTTATATAATTCCTACAAAAAACAAGCTCAAATTAACTGCTATGAGTTACTGCACAAAACACGGATTATGGGAAAGCGAAGTAAAAGAAGTTAACGTTAGCGAATAACTTCTTTTTCCCTGTTTTTCGGATATGTCATATTTATGTCATTTATTTAAACATTTGCCCCTAAATGAATATTCAATTACAGCTTTTTTTAAAAAGTTCGATTAATTTATTGTTAATTTTTCTTGATTTTAAATACTTTTTGATATATAATTTTTGGTAGCCTCGAAGGAGGGCTTATGTTTAAACGAATTTTGTTCTTTTACATTGACGGGTTTAAAAACCTGTCAGACCTAGGGCGTAAACTCTGGGTCATTATTATTATCAAACTGGTTGTAATTTTTGTAGTGTTGAAAGTTTTCTTCTTCCCTACTATTACTTCAAAAGTAAAGGGGGAAGAAAACTTAAAAAACCTTTATGTAAAACAACTTACAAAAGTTACAACCTCTAAACAAAAAAAGGAGGAATAGCATGGTAGATTACAGCATGCTTGAATGGGCGAGAGCCCAGTTTGCGATGACAGCACTGTTTCACTTCTTTTTCGTACCGTTTACACTTGGAATGTCGTTTATCGTGGCGTTTTTTGAAACGATTTACGTAAAAACGGGAAAAAAAGAGTGGAAAGAAATTACTCAGTTCTGGCAGTTAATTTTCGGAATTAACTTTGCACTTGGTTTATCTACAGGTATTATTCACGAATTTGAGTTTGGAACCAACTGGTCTACATACTCATGGGTTGTTGGTGACTTATTCGGAGCACCTCTAGCAGTTGAAGGTATTGTGGCATTCTTTATGGAGGCAACATTTGCGGCAATTTCATTCTTTGGATGGAAAAGAGTCAGCCCTGGAATTCACTTGGCATCTACCTGGCTACTTGCAATAGGTTCAAACCTTTCAGCGCTTTGGATTCTTATCGCTAACGGATTTATGCAGCATCCAAGCAACGAGTTCGGTTTCTTCAACATAGAAACTTCAAGACTTGAAATGACTGACTTCTGGACACTAATTATGCAACCGGTGGCTCAGGTTAAATTCTTACACGTTGTAAGTGCCGGATATACTCTTGCATCTATTTTCGTACTTGGTATTTCAAGTCTTTATCTGCTCAGAAAAAAACATGTTGATTTTGCTAAAAAATCAGCGGCTGTCGCAGCGGCATTCGGTCTGATTTCATCAATTTTCGTGGCAGTTATCGGGGACGAACATGCTTATGAAGTCTCTAATACTCAACCTACAAAAATAGCATCAGCCGAAGGGCTTTATGTTGGTGAAAAAGGCGCGCCTGTAGTAGCTATTGGTATTCCTAAAGACTTAAAAGCTACAGAAGTTAATGGAAATGAAGAAGGTTTTGCATTTAAAATCGAAATTCCTAATCTGCTGTCTCTTCTTGGAAAAAGAGACCCTAACGCATACGTACCTGGACTTAAAGATTTAATTGAAGGAAATCCTGAATACGGTATCTGGCCTCTTAACAAACTTGCACAAATCGGTAAAGAAGCAAGAGAAGACTTATTAAAATATCATGAAGCCAAAAAAGCCGGTGATACAGCTGCAGCTGAAGCAGCAAAATCAGATTTTTATAAAGTTATTTATGAAAATCCTGAATATGGAATTAAATTAACTAAAGCGGACTTAATCGGTTACGGATATTTTACTAATCCAAATATTGACCCTAACTTGATTTATCCGCCTGTACCGCCAGTATTTTACGCATTCCATATTATGGTCGGACTTGGATTCTGGTTTATTTTATTATTCATTATGGCATGGGTATCTATCGTAAAAGGTACATTCGAAAACAACGCACTTGTTCAAAAACTGGCTGTAATTTCTGTACCTCTTCCTTGGATTGCTACAAGCTTTGGATGGATGACAGCGGAAATCGGAAGACAGCCATGGACAGTATTTGGAGTACTTCCAACAGCAGAATCAGTAACACCAATTGCATTACAAAACGTTCAGGCAACATTCTTTATGTTCTTAACAGCGTTCGTAATCCTTGGTATTGCAGAACTTAAAATCCTATTTACGGTCGTTAAATCTGGACCAAAAGGAGCGCACTAATGACTTGGGCACCAATTACAGTGGACGCAACACATTTTTATCTACAGGTTTATTGGTGGATAATAATTGCGGTACTCGGAGGACTTTTCTTATTTATGACGTTTGTTCAAGGTGGACAAACACTTTTTCATTTAACTAAAGATGAAATGGAAGAGAGGGCTATGGTAAACTCTCTTGGTAGAAAATGGGAACTTACATTTACAACTCTTGTTTTATTTGGGGGTGCGCTTTATGCGGCATTCCCTCTATTTTATTCGGTATCTTTCGGTGGTGCTTATTGGGTATGGATGCTTATTCTTTTCGCATTCGTACTTCAAGCCGTATCATATGAATATATGAACAAACCAAATAACCTTATAGGTAAAAACGCTTACAAATTTTTCTTATATTTTAACGGTGTTATCGGTGTTGTTTTATTCGGAGCTGCAGTTGGTACTTTCTTTACGGGAAGTAATTTTTCATATGACCCTGTAACAAGAGTGCTTCAATGGGGAACGGCACCTGACGGGTTCAACCTAAGAGGTCTTGAAGCGGCAATAGACTTTAAACACGGAGCATGGTTTAACCTTGCTATGGGTATTTTATTATTCGCTATGGCAAGAATTCTCGGAGCCTTATGGTTAATCAACGATATTGACAACAATGAATTCCCTGAACTTATAGAAAGATTAAGAGGAACTGTAAAAAGATGTTTTATCGTATTGCTTGTAGCTCTTTTAGTAGTTTTATTCGGTCTTTTGACAATGAAAGGGTACGCATATGATATTCATGACCCTTCAGGGAAAGTTTATCTTGAAGATGGCAAATATCTCCATAACTTATTATCATTCGGAGCACTTCCGTTAATTGTTTTCTTAATCGGACTTGTTTTGTATGTATGGGGAGTATTGGCAACTTTAAAAGGTTCAAACAAAGGTATATGGTTTAGCGGACTTGGTACAGTAT
>Ga0256837_1001559_pt1 | contig 15605 bp, 15 predicted proteins | sample 4562384metaG_FD_185976 | JGI IMG/M metagenome (GOLD analysis project Ga0256837, IMG submission 185976) | Hydrothermal vent microbial communities from Guaymas Basin, Mexico - 4561-384 | ecosystem: Environmental > Aquatic > Marine > Hydrothermal vents | place: Mexico: Guaymas Basin | collected... | reverse complement strand
CTACACTTTTAAAGCAAATCTTGGTTACTTTGCAAATAGAAATAAGGATGACTATACTTATGCTTTGCTCTCAGCTAGATACGAAGATGATAACTATCAGTTTTTAGCAGAAGTTGGTGCTCAACGCTCAGAGTATAATGAACACAACTATGCTGGATATATTCAAGGTTTGTATAGATTTAGTGAACAACATATTGGGATTATTCGTTTAGAATCTTTTGAGATTGAAAGACAAAACTTAGATGATGCTATTGCTATATTTGGCTACACATATAGGCCACTTTATCCAATAGCATTAAAGAGTGAATATCAACTCCATACTATCAACGATGAAAATCAGTTTATCTTCTCTTTATCGGTTTTATTTTAATGAAGTTAATAGGCTTGTTTTTAGCTTTTGTACTATCTAGTTTTGCACAAGAGTATGCAGTTGTATCAAACAGCCTGTTAGATAAACTAAGCCCTTTACAGATTAAAGCCATTTTCTTAAAAAAACTTACACACATAAATAGCAAACATATAGTTCCCGTAAATCTTCCATCCTCTTCAAATATTAGAGATAATTTTGAAAAAGAACTCTTACATATGAGTAAAAAAAGATTAAAATCTTACTGGATTAAAAAACATTACCTAGGAGTTAGACCACCAGTAACTATGAAATCTCAAAAAAGTGCCTTAGCTTTTGTAAAAAATGTCCAAGGTGCTATAACTTATGTTAAGATTGAAAATATAGATGAATCTATAAAGGTTTTATATAAATTTAGTGATGGAAAAAGTGAAAAATAATGTTTAATTTTTTTAAAAAGTCTCTTGCAAATAGACTACTTATATCTTTTTTAACTATTGGTTTTTTACCCTTTTTGATATTTTTAGTATATACACTTGTTTTAAGTGAGACACAGATTGTAAAAAAACTCATCTCTGATCAACATCACGAAGTTGAGGTTATGAGTAAGCTTATAGATACACATTTAAATTCACTTTCAAAGGAAGTTTCTTTTTTAGCTAGGCTTGAAGTTATGGATGATGTTTTAGCTCAAGATTTAGACAAAAGAGTATCAAGACTTTTAAAACAAAAAAAAGATGATTATGAACTTGATTTAGATTTTTTCTTTGTAGATAAAGATGCAAATATCTTAGCCTCATCTAATATAGAACTTTTAGAGAAAAAGTTTTTTGGTGCAAATAGTTTTAAATTTCAAAAAGGAAGTTTTATAGAGGCTGATGAGCTTTTTATGTACGCAAAAGTTTATGCTAGTTTTGATAGTAAAAAATCTCTTGGTTATTTAATTTTAAAGTATAGTTTGGAAAATCTAAAAGTATATTTTGAACATAAAAAAGATGCAAATGCTTATATGTATAACCCAAAAAGTTCTCTATATATTGGCTCAAATAATGGATTGAGTATTGTGATTAAATCTACTAAAGACAGTATAAATATTGAAAAAGATTTAGTTGTATATAAAAAGATGAATAACATGCTTAAAGATTGGTATATTTTTTATGCAGTTGAGAAACACACTGCTTTAGCTTTTTTTTATAACTTCAACCTATTTATGCTTTATCTTTCACCATTTATTTTACTTTTAGTTATCTTTATATCGTTGAAATTTTCTCGCTATATTGTAAAACCTATCAAGGATTTAACTCTAATCACAGATGAGATAGTTCACTCAAAAGATTACTCAAGGTACTTGGATATGGCTTCTGAAGATGAGGTAGGAAAACTAGCAGAGTCTTTTAATACCCTTCTAAATACAACTGACAAAAGTATAGATGCCTCAGAGGCAAAATCTTCTTTTATATCAAACATGTCGCATGAGTTAAAAACTCCACTAAATGCTATCATCGGTTTTTCACAGTACCTTATAACTTATGAAAAACTAAGTGATGAACAGTTAGATATAGTCTCAAACATTGAAAATTCTTCACAATATCTACTTGAGATGATTCATGGTATCTTAGATATTGCAAAAATTGAAGCTGGAAAAGTTGATATAAATATACAAAAACAAAATATTTTAGAGTTATGTCAAGAATGCTTTTCTATGCTTGAACCATTGGCAGATGACAAAGGGTTGGGTTTTGAATTTATGGTGAAAGATTGTAGTTTAGAATTAATAGATACAGATGAGAAAATCTTTAAACAGATACTTATAAACCTTTTGTCAAACGCTATAAAATACACTCAAAACGGTGAAGTGAAACTTATGTTGTCAAATACACGAAATGAACTTCTTGTTAAAGTTATAGATAATGGAATAGGGATACCTAAAGATGAGATGCCTAAACTTTTTAAAGAGTTTTCACGAATTGATAACAAACTCTCATCTAAGCAAAAAGGTACTGGCCTTGGTTTGTCTTTGAGTAAAAAATTAGCAAATGTAATTGAGGCTGATATTTCTTTAGAGAGTGATGGTTTAAGTTATGGTACAACAGCAATTTTTAGTTTAAAGTTAAGGGGAGAATAGATGAATATACTTGTCGTAGAAGATGATGAAGCAAATGCAAAACTAATTGAAAAGCTTTTAAAACAAGAAAAGTATAGTGTAGATATTGCAGTAAATGCTTCCCAAGCTCTTGAGGCAATAGACAAAGCTCTTTATCAGTTGATAATCCTAGATTGGAACTTACCAGATGGTAGTGGTTATGAGATACTTCAAGAGACTAGGGAGCTTTTGATAGACTCTCAAGTGTTGATGCTCTCGGCTAACTCTGATATAGAGTATAGGGTAAAAGCTCTTGACGCAGGTGCTGATGACTACCTTTGTAAACCTTATGCTTTGGTTGAACTCCTAGCTCGTGTAAAATCGCTATTAAGAAGAAGCTCTACTAATAAAAATACTATTTTAGAGTTAGGAAATATCTCTTTAGATAGACAAGCAAAAGAGGTTTTTGTAGATGGTTCAGAGGTTGGTTTTACTTCAGCTGAGTATGATATATTTGAAGCTCTTGCTTCAAACCCTAACAAAACTTTCACAAAATTTGAACTTTTAAATCTTTCAAATAATGAATATGCAGCATCTATGATGAGTAATATTGTAGAGGTACATATAAAAAATATAAGAAAAAAATTATCAAATAAAGAGATAATTAAAACGGTTCGGAGTGTTGGATATAAGATAAATCTATCTTCATAAAACCTTCATTTTAATATGTGATAATTCAACATAATTAAAAAAAAGGAGACAAAATGCTTCAAACACTAAAGCAACCTCTTAGCATTACAAAAATCAAAGAAGATTATAAAGTAGAGTCAATAGCTCTAGTCTTACTTCTTGGATTTGAACTTTCATATTACCTTTTAATAGTTCAAACTGGAATCACTCAGTATTTTAACTCAGACTTGATAGCACTTTTTCCACTGTTTTTAGGTGGAGTAGCTGGTACAATTTTGAGTGGACAAGTTTGGGGTACTATCGTAAATCCAATTCATAAGATTTTATTTGCTTTATCTTTACAACTTGTTTTATCATTTTTATATCCAGATTTTAATGCTTTTACTCTTGGAGTACTTGGTTTATCAGTTGGTATGATGGCACCACTTAGTATATATATATTTAAAAAAAATCAAAGAGTTGAACTATTTTTAGCTTTAGCTATAGCATATAGTGTAGGTACTTACTTTTTTACATCTTTTGCAGAGTCTAGAGATATTATGGCTGTTGTTTTTACGTCGATAGCTTTAGTATCTGCTGTATTTCTGATAGATTACAAAGTTCAAGAAAATGAGGATGTGAAATCTCGCTCATTTATGATGTACTTGCCACTTATGTTATGGATATTTTTAGATTCTAATCTTTTTGAAACTCTTTCTCGTACACAAGCTTTAGACATTTGGTCACACCAAACATATACAATTATGATTTTTCATCTTTTTGGCTTAGCATTAGCCTTTTTTATAAGGGTAAAAGAGTTAAATCAGCATTTTATTATCGCTGTTTTATTTGTTTTATCTTACTTACTTGCTTATTTAAATATGCCTATAGCTTTAGCTATGGTTTATCCTATAGCAATTTCATACTATAATGTTATTGTTTTTTCAGCTTTAACAAAAGAGATGAGTTTAAACAAGCTTTCATGCATGATGGTTTTTATCGCTTGGATAGCTTCAGGTATTGGTTTAGCTTTAGCTTTATCAAAGATCTTTACATTAGTTTAACATAGGAGTTTATGATGAAAAAGTTACTTATAGTATTACTACTTAGTTTTCCTCTTTTTGGGGATTCTTTAACATTGCAAGAGGGTTTTGTAGGTGCTCATACAGAGATGATAATGGATAGCACAATCGATCCACTAAATACACATCTTAAAGCAGATATGAGTATAGATGGGAATGATTTGTTAAGTCTCAAAGGTAAACTTTGGATAGATATGGATCTGTTTCGTAGTGATAATAAAGATAGAGATGAGCATATGAATGAAGCAAATGAGGTCTCTAAATTTCCTATAGCTACTTACAATATATCAAGTTTAACTAAATCAGAAAAAGAAAATATGTATGTACTTCATGGAACTCTGGATTTCCATGGTACACAAAAACCTTTTATGCTTGATGCAGAGATTTTAGAAAAAGATTCTCAAATTGTTATAAATGCAACAACGAATTTTCTTTTAAGTGATTATGGAGTTGAAGCTCCATGTATGGTTTTTATGTGTGTACGTGATAAAGTAGATATTTTTGCTAAAGCAGTATTAGTAAGATAGATGAAAAAAAAGGTAATTATCTCAGCCTGTTTACTTGGTGAAAATTGTCGTTATGACGCTCAAACTAAAAAACAAAATGCAGTTTTAGAAGCATTTGCTGATTATGATATTATCCCTTTTTGTCCTGAATCTCCAGTTTTCGGAACACCAAGGCAGAGAATTTCAGTAGTGCAAGTTGATGGTAAAAATCGTATAATTACTGATGAAACTAATGAAGATGTGACAAAACTACTAGATGATGAAATAAACTCTTTTATGGACTTAAATAAAGATATTGATGAGATAGTTTTAAAGTCAAAATCTCCATCTTGTGGTTACAAAACTACCCCGATTTTAAATCAGCAAAAAGAAGTTCTTGAACTTGGAAATGGAATTGCTGCAGAGATGATAAAGCATAAGTACTCAAATGTTTCCATAAAAGATGAAAACTCCTACATTTAGAGCTTTTTAACCCCTTTTTAGATATAATCGCGCAATTTTATAATATACGGATACATAACTATGGATATCAGAGAAGAATTTTTAAAATATTTTGAATCAAAAAATCATGCTAGAGTAGCTTCTGCACCACTTGTTCCAGATGATGCAACACTGCTTTTTAACAACGCTGGTATGGTTCCTTTTAAGTCAATTTTTACAGGCGAAGTACCTCGTCCAACTAACCCAAGAGCAACGTCATGTCAAACTTGTTTACGTGCAGGTGGAAAGCATAATGACCTTGAAAATGTTGGACATACTGCAAGACATCATACATTCTTTGAGATGATGGGTAACTTCTCTTTTGGAGATTACTTTAAAGAGGATGCAATCGCTTATGCATGGGAGTTCATAACAGAAGTTATAAAATTACCAGTTGATAAACTTTGGGTTACAGTTCATGACTCTGATGATGAGGCTGAAGAGCTTTGGATGAAACATATAAGCAAAGACCGTATTATGCGTCTAGGTGATGCAGATAACTTTTGGTCTATGGGTGATACTGGACCATGTGGACCATGTTCTGAAATTTTTTATGATCAAGGTGCTGAAAATTTTTCAGGTCCTGAGGATCATATGGGTGGAGAAGGTGATAGATTTTTAGAGATTTGGAATCTTGTTTTCATGCAGTATGAAGTTAAAGAAAAAGGTGCTGAAAGACTTCCACTAGCTAAACCATCTATCGACACAGGTATGGGTTTAGAGCGTGTTATAGCAATCATGGAAGGTAAACAATCTAACTATGATTCTTCACTCTTTATGCCAATTATTAATGATGTTGAAAAACTAATAGGTAAAACTTATGAGTATAAAAGTGGCGCATCTTATAGAGTTATCGCTGATCATATCCGTACATCACTATTTTTATTAGCTCAGGGTATAAACTTCTCAAATGAGGGTCGTGGTTATGTACTTCGTCGTATTCTTCGTCGTGCAGTTCGTCATGGCTATTTACTTGGCTTTCGTGAAGCTTTTATGTATAAACTTGTAGATACTGTTGTAGCTATTATGGGTGGTGAATACTCTTACTTAAAAACAAAAGCTGATGCTGTAAAAGAACAGATTCAACTAGAAGAGGCAAGATTTTTCAAAACTATTGAGAGTGGAATTGCACTTTTTGATGAAGAGATGAAAAATACTAAAGATGTATTTAGTGGTGAAGTGGCATTTAAACTTTACGATACTTTTGGGTTCCCTTTAGACCTAACTGAGGATATGTTAAAAAGTCACGATATGAAGCTTGATTCTGCAAAATTTGAAGAGTTGATGTTAGAGCAACGTACACGTGCAAAAGCTGCTTGGAAAGGTTCTGGAGATGCTCAAACTCACGGAGACTTTAAAGAACTTTTAGAAAAATTTGGTGAAAATGAGTTTGTTGGTTATGAAAATACTAAAACAGTCTCTAAAGTTTTAGCACTTTTAGATGAAAACTTTAAGCATGTTGATTCTTTAGATATAGATAAAAAGGGATGGGTACTGCTAGACAAAACTCCTTTTTATGCAGAGAGTGGTGGACAAACTGGTGACTGTGGTACACTAGAGTGTCGTGCAGATGTTAAAGATACTAAAAAGTTCTTTGGACTAAATCTTTCTCAAATCAAAGTAACATCATCTTTAAAAATCAATACAAATGTTGATGCTATTGTAGATGCTAGTCGTGGTGAAATTATCAAGCATCACTCAGCTACTCACCTGCTTCATGCAGTTTTATTTGATGTACTCGGCGATCATATCTCTCAAGCTGGTTCATTAAATGATGAAAAAAGACTTAGATTTGACTTCTCACATCCAAAGGCATTAGAGCATTCTGAACTTGTAGAGATTGAACAACGTGTAAATATGCTTATATCTCGCGCAATTAAGCAAGAGACAAAAGTTATGGGTATTGAAGATGCTAAAAAATCAGGTGCAAAAGCTCAGTTTGGTGAAAAGTATGGTGATGATGTTCGCGTTGTAAGTTTTGATGATGCAAGTATTGAATTTTGTGGTGGTTGTCATGTTGAAAATACTGCAAATATTGGTTCATTTATCATCACTAAAGAGAGTGGAGTGAGTGCAGGAGTTCGTCGTATAGAGGCTGTTGTTGGTCACGCTGCTTATGAGCACTTTTGTGAGCAAAGAGTTTTAGTAAAACAGGTGGAAGCTGAAGTTAAAAATCTTGATGTTATGGCTGGGATAGCTAGACTAAAATCAAACATTACAGATTTAAAAGCTGATTTAAAAGAGGCTCAAGAATCTACAAAAGTTGAAATAACAGCACAAGAGATTAATGGTGTAGCTGTTGTAGTTGAAGAGTTGGTTTCTGGAGATATCAAAGAAAAAATTGATGAGCTTAAAAACCAAAATGATAAACTTTGCGCAATGCTTTTTCAAGTAAAAGGTGATAAAGTTCTAATCGCTGCGGGTGTTAAAGACGCATCTGCAAAAGCGGGTGATTGGATTAAAAATATCGCCCCTATACTTGGTGGTGGTGGTGGTGGTCGTCCAGACTTCGCACAAGCTGGTGGGAAAGATAAAACTAAATTGCCAGAGGCAAAAGAGGCCTCACTAAAATTCATTACAGAGGCTCTATCGTAGTGCAAGATATATTTTTAGAGTATAAATTTTTAATAGTATTTTTACATGTAATTTCTGCTGTTGTATGGGTTGGTGGCATGATTGCTATGCGTTATGCAGCGCATCCATCTTTTATGGATATAGAATCTCCATTAAAAAGGTTAGAACATATATCTAAAGCTTTAAAAAAACTTTTTTCTATAGTTCTTCCTTTTGTAATTATTTTGCTTGTAACTGCAATCTTTATGATAAAAGGTTATGCACTTTCAGATACTGACTTTAAACCCTTATCATATGCTAAAGAGGGTATATGGACAATTATGTTTTTAAACCTTCTTTTTATGATTATGAAACGAAACAAGGCTGATAAACTCTTAGTTGAAGGTGATACTCTTGGTGCAAAAAATCAACTAGGCTTAATTGGAAAAGTTATGGTTCCATTAAATATAGCACTTGGGATTACTGCTATAGCTTTAGGGACATACCTCTCAAGTAATTTATAATGCTTAGACTTTGTTCATCTTCACAAACACGTGCACTGCTTTTAAAAAATGCTTCCATAGAGTTTATCCAAGAAAGTGTTGATTTTGATGAGGACTCTTTAAAAGCAAATTCTCCAAAAAACTTTGTATATCTTGCAACTCTTGGAAAATATGAAGCTAACTTAAAAGCTTTTGGATTTGAAGACTATCCACTTTTAGTAGCTGACACAGTAGTTACTGCAAAAAATAAAATCCTTAGAAAAGCAAAATGTGTAGATGATGCTCGTAATATTTTATATACTCAAAGTGGAGATATAACTAGTATTATCACTTGCATGATTTACCAAAGTAAGCATAAAAAAATCATAGATATATCTAAAACTGATTATATATTTCACAAATTTGATGAAGGTAAATTAGATAAGTATTTAGATAGTGGTATTTGGCAAGGAAAAGCTGGAGCTTGTATGGTAGAAGGCTTCTGCAAGGAGTATATCAAAGAGGTTCGAGGTTTTGAATCTACTGCTATGGGTTTAAATACCAACTTGCTAAAGGCTCTTATTTGAACTACTACGAAAACGAGTTAAAAGCACTTAAAAAGTCAAACCGTTACCGTACACGTGAGATAGTAGATAACTCTTTACTAGATTTTGCTTCCAACGATTACTTGGGTTTATCACACAACAAAGAGCTTCATCAACAAACTGCTGACACACTCTCGAAGATGGATATCCACTCTTCAAAAGCTTCACTATTAGTAAATGGTTATCATAAGATTCATAAAGATTTTGAAGATGCTTTATGTGAGGCAAATGATTTTGAGGCTGGTGTGGTTTTAGGGAGTGGATTTAATGCAAATATTGCGTTGATAGAATCACTAGTAAGACGTAATGATGAACTTTTTATGGATGAGCGTTACCATGCTTCTGGTGTACTGGCTTCACAAATAAACAATAAAAAAGTTACTTTTTTTAAACATAATGATATGGATGAACTTAAAACTTTACTAAAAAACTCAAAAGCTTCAAGGAAAATAGTTGCAGTTGAGGGTATCTACTCAATGGATGGAGATTTGGTAAAAGAAGAGGTTTTTGAGATTTGTGATAGTGAAAATGCAATACTTATAGTTGATGAGGCTCATAGCTCTGGTGTTGTTGGTAAAAACTTAATGGGTGTGTTTGATTATTACAACATAGCTATAAAAGAAAATCATATAAAAATGGGAACTCTTGGAAAAGCTTATGGAAGTTTTGGTGCATTTATACTTGCCAGTGAGCATATAGTTGAGTATTTGTTAAACCGTGCTAAGCCTATTATATATGCTACTTCACTTTCACTTTATGATACTTTACTCTCTCACAATGCTCTACGATATATTTTAAAAAATAAAGATAGTTTAAAAGAAAAAATACTACTTCGTCAAAAAATTGTTAAAGAGGAGTTAGGTATAAGTGTAGATGGTTTGATAGTTCCAGTTGTTATAGATGATAACAGACAGGTTATAGAGATAAAAAATATATTAAAAGAAAAAAACTATGCAGTTGGTGGTATAAGACAGCCGACAGTTGAAAAAGCTATAATCAGACTTATTGCAAGGCTAGGTGAAAGTGAAAATAATTTAAGAGATTTGTGTCAAAATTTAGCTAAAATAAAATAATGAAAATATCAAAACTTAAAATATCACTTGAAGAAAAAACTTTAGTAGATATATCTTTTAGCATTAACTCTTCCCTTGCTTTGGTAGGTCAAAGCGGTAGTGGGAAAAGTTTAACACTCAAAGCTTTGCTAAACATGCTCCCATCTTCTATGATAAAAGTCTTAAATATAGATGCTGATTTTGAGTTAAAAGCTGGACAAACTTTAGGTTTTGTTCCGCAAAATCCTTTCACAGCTCTTTCACCACTTACAAAAATAAGCAAACAGTTTTTTGTAAGTGATGAGAGAATTAAAGAGTTATTTTTGATGGTAGATTTGAGTGAAGATTTACTTAATAGATTTCCGCCTGAGCTTTCAGGTGGGCAACTTCAACGTGTTGTGATAGCGATGGCTCTAGAAAATAACCCAAAACTTTTGCTTTTAGATGAACCGACAACAGCACTAGATCCAGATACAAGAGTTTTAATTTTAGATATGTTAAAAAAGCTTCAAAATGAGTTAGCTTTTAAGATTCTTTTTGTAACTCATGATATGAATTCTGCTAAAAGTTTATGTGAAGAGATTTGTGTGATACAGTATGGAAAAATAGTTGAAACTGGTAAAATGAATAGTGTTTTAGCAAATCCAAATGAGGCATATACAAAAACATTGATTGATGCAAATTTCGCAAATAGAGAGTTTCGTTTATGATTTTTTTTCGTATACTCAAAAATATATTTTTTACTATTTTATTCTTAGGATTTTTAGCACCTTTTTTGATTTTAGGTTATTATTTAAATGAGAGCGATTATGATATAAGCTCTTTAACTGACTATCAACCAAATATAACTACACGTATATATGATAAAAATGGCGAAAAAATAGCAAATATTTTTGATAAACAACATAGATATTATGCTTCTTTTGATGAGATTCCACCTCGTGCTATTGAGGCACTTTTGGCCATAGAGGATACTACATTTTTTGAACATCCTGGTATAAATATAGATGCTATTTTTCGTGCAATTATAAAAGATGTTAAAGCTGGAAAAATGGTGGAAGGTGCTAGCACAATCACGCAACAGTTAGTAAAAAACAAACTTTTAACTCGTGAAAAGAAATTATCTAGAAAAATAAAAGAGTTAATATACTCTTTAAAGGTTGAACGTCATTTAACAAAAGAGCAAATCTTAGAGAGATATTTAAATGAGATATATTTTGGTCATGGATACTACGGTATAAAAACAGCAGCTGATGGTTACTTTCACAAAAAACTAGATGAGCTTTCTTTAAAAGAGATAGCCATTTTAGTAGGACTTCCAAAAGCGCCAAGTTCGTATGCTCCTACAAAAAATTATGAAATCTCTATGGGAAGAGCTAACCGTGTTATAAAACGTATGCATGTCCTTGGCTGGATAGACCGAGCAACTTATGTTACAGCTATGTATGAATCCCCAAAAGTTTATGATGATACGCTTACTCAAAACTTGGCTCCTTTTATAGTTGATGAGGTAGCTCGTCGTGCTTATAAAGTGGGGATTGATGATTTTAAACGTGGTGGTTATGAGATATATACTACTATAGATTTAAGACTTCAAAATTCAGCTAGAGAGGCAGTTAAAAGTGCTTATGAGGCTTCTATAAAAAGGATAGATGGTTATAAAAAATATGAAGCTGGACTACATGCTAAAAATCCTAGATACACGGTTAGTGATGATGTAAACACCTCTCTTTTAAATGGTGCACTTGTTTCACTTGACTCAAAAACTGGAGATATTTTAGCCCTTGTTGGTTCGTATGACTATAAAAAATCATCATATAATCGTGCAACACAAGGTAGGCGTCAACCTGGATCTGCTTTTAAACCTTTTATATATCAAGTTGCTGTTGATTTGGGTTACTCTGGTGCTACAAAACTTGTAGATATTGCTAAAACATATAAGTATGAAAAGGATGGTGAAGTTCTTAAATGGCAACCAAAAAACTATGAAAAAGATTATAAGGGTATGATTTCACTTCGTGAAGCACTTATCCATTCACGAAATCTTGCAACTATTAATCTTGTAAATGAGATAGGTTTAAGAGAATTATTAGGGGAGTTTAAAAAATTTGGTATAAAAAATCTTCCACATGATTTATCTATCGCTCTTGGAACTATTTCACTTTCACCATTAGAGTTGGCAAAATACTATACCTCATTTGCAAATCATGGGATCCAAGTTGAGCCACACCTAATCTCTAAAATCACTCAAAATAATGAAAAGATATATGAAAAACAAGAGCGAACTAGATATATAACGGAGCCCACACAATCATTTATTATGACAAGTATATTACGTGATGTCGTTCGTCGTGGTACTGGTAGACGTGCTCGTGCTAAGGGTATAGAGTTAGCTGGAAAAACTGGAACTACAAATAACAATATAGATGGATGGTTTGCAGGTTACTCGCCAACTATAGAGACTGTAGTTTGGTTTGGAACTGATGACAACAAACCGATGCACAGATGGGAGACTGGTGGTAAAATTGCTGGTCCTGCATTTTCACAATATTATAAAAGTGTACTAAAGTATTACCCACAAATACAAAGAAAATTTATAGTTCCAGATGGAATAGTTGAGGTTAAAATAGATGGTAAAACTGAGTATTTTTCTGATATTTCAAAACCACCCCAAGCTGATGTTGAGGCTAGTGCTGATGAGGAGTTATTATTTTGATTCTGGTTTTTTCTTTAGGGCTTGAATCTTAATAGTACGACCCTTTGGTTTGTTGGGGTTATATTTAGCTTTTGGAGTACCATCGTAACTATGGTTTCTATCTCCAGATTTTCCTGAAAACATAGCTTTTCCATTGTCATCTTTACCTAAAAATTTATTTGGTGCTTTTTTCTTTTTTTCCCATTTCCCATCTTTAGGTTTATCATCGTACTCTTTTTTAGGTTTTTCCTGAGTAGAGTCTTCATACCTTTTTTTAGCTACTTCTTTGATCTGATCTTTTGTCATAGTTTTTATGTGAGTCTTTTTTTCAACTTTTTCTTCAACAGGTTCTTCATAACCCTCAATGATCTCTTGCTTAATTACACGACCCAAAAGTGTCTCAATAGAGTAAAGAAGGTTTTGTTCACTTTTGTTTAGGATTAAAAGAGCATGACTTGTAGTATGTGAAAGTTTTGCCATATAGATGATTGCTTTTTTTGGTAAATCGTAACTAATTAGAAGTTCACATTTTAGGTTTTCATCTTTTACAAGTGCTTTGTCAGTTAAAATTGTTACATTTTCAAACTTGATCTCATTTTCAAGTTCAGCAGTTTCACCAGATGTAGTAATAATAATGCTTTTATCTTTATTTCTTGAGACTATCGCTTTTATAAGGTCGATTTTACGCTCATTTACACAAGGATGAACTTTATGATTGTTTGGTTTTATAGTTGGTTTTGTATCTGACATTTTAATCCTAAAAAGTATTTTTAAAATTATAGCTAAGATAGCCATAAATTATGCTATTATGAAGTAACTTATAAATTGTATCTATGCAATAAGCATAATACTGAAAGAACTAATAACGATGTCATTTAATAATTTAGGTTTATCAAAACCAATACTAAGAGCGATAGAAGAACAAGGCTATACAGAGCCAACACCCATACAAGCTCAAGCAATTCCTGTAATACTTCAAAGAAAAGATATATTAGCAGGTGCTCAAACTGGGACTGGAAAAACTGCTGGTTTTACTCTTCCACTTTTACAACTTTTAAGCCAAGCTAAACACCAAGATAGAAAATCTCATCATGTCCGTGCGCTTGTTTTAACACCAACTCGTGAGTTAGCTTCTCAGGTTCAAGAGAGTATTGAAAACTATGGAAAATATTTACCTTACAAATCTTGTGTAATTTTTGGTGGTGTTAAGATAAATCCACAAATCACAAAACTTCGTAAGGGTATGGATATAGTTGTAGCAACTCCTGGGCGTTTACTTGACCATATCTCTCAAAAGACGATAAATCTATCTAAGGTTGAGTTTTTAATCCTTGATGAAGCAGATAGAATGCTTGATATGGGTTTTATAAATGACATAAAAAAAGTGTTGCTTAAAATTCCTCAAAATAAACAAACGCTACTTTTTTCAGCTACTTATTCAAATGATATTAAAAAACTATCAGATTCACTTTTAAACAAACCAGAGTTAATTGAAGTAGCACGAACAAATGCCTCAGCCTCGCAAATAAAACAAGCAGTATATCATGTAGATAAGGTACGAAAACGTGAACTTTTAACTCATCTTATAAATGAGGGTAAATGGAAACAAGTACTTGTTTTTACTCGTACTAAACATGGAGCAAATCGCTTAACTGGACAGCTTGATAAAGATGGTATAACTGCGGTAGCAATTCATGGAAATAAAAGCCAAAATGCAAGAACAAAAGCACTAGCTGATTTTAAAGATGGCAAGGTAAGCGTTTTAGTTGCAACTGATATAGCTGCTCGTGGAATAGATATAGATCAACTTCCTCATGTCGTAAACTATGAACTTCCAAATGTTAGTGAAGATTATGTTCATCGTATTGGTCGTACTGGACGAGCTGGACGTGAGGGTGAAGCAATCTCTTTAGTATGCGTAGACGAGCATGAGTTTTTAGTAAATATTGAAAAGCTTATAAAAAAAGATATACCAAAAGTTTGGTTGGCAGGTTTTAAACCAGATCCAAGCATACAAGCTGAACCTATAAATATGGGTGGTAGAGGAAAAGGTGGCGGTGGTGGTAACCGTGGTAACTCAAGAAATAGACCTAGAAATAAACCATCTAATAGAAATTCTTCTAGAAGGTCTTAATCTAATTTAATACTTTTTTAATTAAAACTCTGATAATCTGAGTTGTGGAAAACTTAGAAAATATTAGCATTTTATATGTTGAAGATGAGATTGGGACTAGAGAAAACCTTTTATTTTATTTAGAAAATAGCTTTAAAAAAGTATTGACTGCTGGTAATGGTGTTGAAGCTTTAGAAGTTTTTAAATCAGAACCAAATATTGATTTAGTTATTACTGATATCAACATGCCAGTAATGAATGGTCTTGATATGATAAAAAAGATAAAAGATATAAACTTAAATACTAAGTTTTTAATCACTACTGCTTATAACAATCAAGAATATTTATTAGAAGCTATTGATCTTGGAGTTATTAGTTATATTGTAAAACCAGTAGATGTTAATCTGTTATTTAAAAAAATCAAGTTTACATATAAAAATATATTTGAGAAAAAAAGTTTGGATATTTTAAGTGAAAAAATGTCGACATTAAAATCATTAAATATGGAGCAATTTTCACAAGCACTTGATAAAGTTCTGATGGAGATAACACAGAAAAATACTTTTAATTTATATAATAATTATATATATGACTTTAATAATAAGTATATAATTAAAGACAATCAAGTTATAAGTTTAAATAATCAAGAGATTAAGACCATGGAGCTTTTGATAAAAAATAAAGATATGATTTCCTATGATACATTAACTACTTATATTTCACCTGAAAACCCATCCATAGATCTTTTACGAACTGTTATTAAATCAATAAGAAAAAAAACAGATAAAAATATTATTTTGAACCTTTCTGGTTTTGGTTATAAAATAAATACAAATGTTTAAATCAAAACTTTTCTTAAAGGCTATGTTTATAGTAACTAGTGCGATAGTTATATATACTATCTCTATATATGCCTTTGTAATTCCAAAAGTAGATGGT
>Ga0256837_1001556_pt1 | contig 15626 bp, 17 predicted proteins | sample 4562384metaG_FD_185976 | JGI IMG/M metagenome (GOLD analysis project Ga0256837, IMG submission 185976) | Hydrothermal vent microbial communities from Guaymas Basin, Mexico - 4561-384 | ecosystem: Environmental > Aquatic > Marine > Hydrothermal vents | place: Mexico: Guaymas Basin | collected... | reverse complement strand
AAAACCAAAACAAAGCAATTTATCTTATAGGGATTAATTTTTCAAAGGAGAGTAGAAATATAGAGAAGTTTGAGTGGGTGGCATTATAGAAGTAGTGCTACTTTAATTGAGCCTTCATACCATAAAAGCTATAATTTCTTTTTTTAGAAGGAAGTAATAGTGAAAGAGTTAAGTGAAGTTTTAGCAAGAAAATATCGTCCAAAAAGTTTTGATGAGCTTATAGGTCAAGAGAGTATCTCGCAGACTCTCTCTTTAGCATTAGATTCACAAAGACTTTCTCATGCGTACCTTTTTTCTGGTTTACGTGGAAGTGGAAAAACTTCAACAGCACGTATTTTTGCAAAGGCGCTTTTATGTGAACAAGGTATCTCCTCTAAGCCTTGTGGAGAGTGTCAAAACTGTACTATGGCATCTCAAAATAATCATATGGATATTATTGAGATGGACGCAGCAAGTTCACGTAAAATTGATGATATTCGTGACTTGATAGAGCAAACAAAATATGCACCTGCAGTGGCTAGGTTTAAGATATTTATTATCGATGAAGTGCATATGCTTACAAAAGAGGCATTTAATGCACTTTTAAAAACTTTAGAAGAACCTCCAAATTATGTAAAATTTATTTTAGCAACAACAGACCCTTTAAAACTTCCAGCTACTATTTTAAGTAGAACACAACATTTTCGTTTTAAGCGTATTGCTACAAAAAAAATTGTAGATCATCTTGTGCATATTTTACATTTAGAAAATATCGAATTTGAACTTCCAGCTTTAGAGATTATTGCAAGAAGTGGAAATGGAAGTTTACGTGATACTTTAACATTACTTGACCAAGCTATTATCTACTCTAAAGGGTATATTGATGTAGCAACAGTGACAGATATGTTAGGGCTTGTTGACCCTCAATTTTTAGAAAAGCTTTTTGAGGCTATTTTTGCAAAAGATAAAGAAAAAATTTTAGAATTTATTGCCACTTTAGAGGAGTACGAAGCTTCGATGGTGATAGATGAGATAATAGTTTATCTCAAAGAAAAAATGTATAGTTATGATGCTACATTTTCTACGTTAATTATTGAAAGATTTTTTAGAATACTAAGTGACTCTAAACAGCTTCTTAGTATGAATGCAGATAACTCTTTTGTGCTTTCATTGCTCTTTTTTAAGATGGTAGAGGCATTGCAAATTAAAGAGATAGACCAGATGATAGAGTCGTTGCAAAAAGAGGTTTCCCCCTCTTTAGTTGTTTCTATGCCAACACAGCAACAAGTACAAAATACAAATCCGCTTCCTCCAAAGCAAGAGGTAGCTACTCCAAAAGAGGTTGAACCTCCAAAACCAAATAGTTCAGAACTTTTTACACAACTTCATGCAAAAATTCAAGATAGAAACTACCAACTTGGAGAGTGTTTTAAACAAAGTGTAACGTTTGTATCGTTTGAAAATAGTGTATTAAAATGGGAAAGTTGTGCAGATGATGAGTGTAAAAAATTACTTCGTCACGGGTATGGGGTTGTGCGTCAGTTTGTAAAAGAGGTGTTTGGAATAGAAACTAACATAGAGATGATACCTTGTTCAAAACAAATAGAGCCAAAACAAGAATCAAAAGAGATTGTTTCACCTCCACAACAACATATAGAACCTGTTATGCAAGAACCTCAAGTAGATTCAATGGTAGAGGAAGCAGAAATGGGTGATAGCTGCGTAGCAGATTGTGCAAATGAGCCTTTAGCAGAAAAAGATGGAACAGACATTACAAAAGAGCCAATGGTGCAAAAAGCGATAGAACTTTTTGAAGTTAAAAGAGTTAGAGTGCAAAATAAGATATAGAGATTATAAAATGAAACAATATAAAATTTTAGTTACAAATGATGATGGCTATGAGGCAAAAGGGCTTTTAGAGCTTGTAAAAGTTTTAAAAACAATTTCAGAGGTGAGTGTAACTGTTGTTGCTCCAGCAACAGAAAAATCTGCTTGTGGGCACTCTTTGACTCTTACTAGACCTTTAAAGTTTGTGGGAATAGATGATGATTTTTACAAGCTTGATGATGCAACACCAGCAGATTGTATTTATGTCTCTTTAGCAACACTCTTTGAAGAGCAAAAGCCAGATTTAGTGGTAAGTGGAATAAATAAAGGCTCCAATATGGGAGAGGATATTACATATTCTGGAACGTGTGCTGGTGCTATGGAAGGGGTACTGCATAATGTGCCTTCTATTGCGATTAGTCAAGTAGTAGATTTTAGTGAGCCTGATGTAGATTACTCTTTAGCAGCAAAAACAATAAAAAAAGTGGTGCAAAAAGTAAAAGATGGTTCTTTTCCATTGCCAGAACGGGAGTTTTTAAATATTAATATCCCACCAAAATTACGTGAAGCAAAAATAGTAACAACCTATGCAGGGTATAGATTTTATGAAAATGATGTGCATCGCCATATAAATCCACGTGGGGAGGAGTTTTTTTGGTTAGGGTTACACCCTTTAGCATTTAAAGGGCGTGAATATAATAAAGCTCTAAGTGACTATGAAGCAATAGAGAAAGGGTACATCTCTATAACGCCTGTAATGCTTGATATGAGTGCATATAAAAGTATAGAAAACTTACAAGATTGGTGTGATGCGTTTTAGTAGAGTAGAGCCTTTTTTTGGTGAAGATTTTACAAAAATTCAAGAGGCAAAAATTTTACTTTTAGGTGTTGGTGGCGTTGGTGGTATAGCACTTGATTGTTTAGTGAGAAGTGGTTTTAAAAATATCACTATTGTAGATTTTGATAGTTATGATGCATCTAACCAAAACAGACAACTCTTTAGTGAGATGCACCAAGGTGAGCTAAAAGTTGAAGCTTTGCAAAAACATTATCCATCTATTCAAACAATAAATGCACAAATAACACCCAAGTGGGTAGAGGAGTTAGAGTGTGAGCAGTTTGATGTTGTTTTAGATGCAATTGATGATAGAGAGGCAAAAATAGCACTTGCGCAGAAGTGTTATAAAAAGCTTATCTCCTCTTTTGGAAGTGCTAAAAGATTAGATCCTACAAAAGTTGAGGTTGCAGATGTTTGGAAAACCTATGGAGATAGGTTTGGTTCAAAAATACGTTATGAATTGCGTAAACGTGGATTTAATAAAAAATATAAAGTCATTTTCTCAACTGAAGAGGCAAAAATAAAACAAAATGGTAGTTTTATGGGAGTTACTGCAACATTTGGGCTAACAATGTGTGCAGAGGTGATAAAGAAGGTAAATAATGGTTAGGATTATTTTTTTATTGTTATTTATATATAGTGTAATCTTTGGAAAAGAGCTTGTTGAGTTTGACTATGAACTAGATGCATATTATAGTAATGTTTCTGCTTTTATAGATTTAGATACAAAAGAGGAGACAGAAAATGCACTTAATAAAACAGAGGAAGAGATCTATAGAGATTTGGCAACAAATATTTTAAATCCTAATGTTTTTTTGATTGAAGCGGCAGTATTTCCTATGCCAGTTACTGGTTTGTTTATACGTTCCGAGTATGATGATTTTTATAATAAAGCACAACTTTCTCCAACAACAAATCTTGTAAAATCTATAACAGCTGGTTTTGAAGAACCTTATTCTCTCTCTTTTTTTATAGGAAGAATGTTAGTTTTTAAAAAACGTGCTAAAAATAGAGTTGGAAAAAATAGAGCTTATCTAGGCTTTTTAATAAGTGTAAGTGATAAAAGTATAAAAGATAATATTGCTTATGACAATTATAGTTTTAATGTTGAATATAAACTCAAAGGTACAAGAGATAAACAAACGAGTGATTTAGATTGGAGTTTTCGTATAGGGTACAAACAAAATAGTAATTATAATTTTGTTGATACTCTTTATCTTGGGGCAAGAAGAAGTAGTAGTGATTTTACTAAAGATGTTTGGTCGGTTATCTACAATAGTGCATTTAATGCTTTGTTAGAGGTAGATAAAGGAAATTTTAACTTTACAAAAGCTGAATTTACTATTGAGAAAAAATTTCCTTTACAAAAAGGTAAAACTAAGATGGTTTTAGGAATTGTTATGGGTTATATTTATAATTCAAATAGTCGTTATCGTGGTACTTTAAGAACAAATGGGGTTGAGAACCATCAGTTTGTTTTTCGTCCAAATTTAAAATTTTAAAGGGAATAGATGTTTGATTTTTTAGAGAGTGATTGGTTTAATATTGCATTAGAGATTATTTTTTTGATTTTAGTTTCTTACGATATTAAGATGTATTTTCAAACAAAGAAAAAAGAGTATTTAACAAATATAGTTTTAACAATTGGATTTGCAATTTGGGCACTTTACCCTTACTACAATAGTTATATTGGATGGGACGAGGAGCAAAAAAAAGAGATGCTCTCAAGTTGCCAAAATGAGAAAAATGCAACATTATGCCAGTGTATAGATGATGCAACTTTTAAAGAGTTTAGTTATGAAGAGTATAAAAAAACTTCTAAGGAAGATTTAGCAAACTTTCTAAAAGAGGCTAAAGAGGATTGTTTAGATGACTCATGGTTTTGATTTATCCTCCCCACTTGTTGTACAAAGTATAATTGGTGATGGTTGTGGAGGAGATAGAATTTTTTTTCTAAAAGATGCAACTCTTTATGCTTACGATGGTGTAAGTGATACCTCTTTAGCTTTAAAAGATGGCTTTTTTGATGTAAAAAAAATTGAAAAAAAAGGGTGCATTATCTTTTTATATAAAGATAATGAGGTGGTTGAGTTTGATTTATCGAGTATTTGATATAATTGCAAAAAACAATAAGGGGAGTTAGATGGATAGAGAACCAATGACACTATTTGGATATGAAAGATTACAAGCTGAGGTAAAAGAGCTTAAAGAGGTAAAACGTCCAGCTGTTGTAAAAGCTATTGAAGAAGCATTAGAGCATGGGGACTTAAAAGAGAATGCAGAATACCATGCAGCAAAAGAGCAACAAAAAAATATTGATGCACGTTTAGCTGAGCTTTCAGATATTTTAGGAAAAGCTCAAATTGTAGATCCTTCAGAGCTTGAGCATGCACGTATAAGTTTTGGTTCCACTGTTGTTATGACAGATTTAGATACAGATGAAGAGATAACATACACAATTGTTGGTGCAAGTGAATCTAACCCAGATATGGGTCTTATCTCTTTTAACTCTCCACTTGCAAAACAACTTCTTGGAAAAGAGGAGGGAGATGAAGTAAAAGTGCGTCTTCCAGGTGGCGAAAAAGAGTTTGAAATAGAGGAAGTAAAATATCAGGAGATTGTTTTTGAGACGCATTAATGTAGGGGTTGTTGGTGCTACTGGCTATACAGGTTTAGAGCTTGTAAAAATATTGCTTAACCATCCAATTTTTCATCTTAATTATGTTGCAAATTCAGAGGGTGGCACAACACTTGCAAAACTCCATCCCTCATTAAATGGTGTATGTGATATTGAAGTAAGAAAAGCAAATGTTGAAGATATAGTATTTCATTGTGAGCTTGTTTTTTTAGCAGTTCCACATAAAACTGCTATGGAGCTTGTAAAACCTTTAATGGCAAAACATGTAAAAGTTGTGGATCTCTCAGCTGATTATAGACTCCCGCAAGATATCTATGAAGAGTTTTATGTAGAGCATACAGATAAAGAGAACTTAGCTAATGCTGTCTATGGACTTCCAGAACTTTTTAGAGAAGAGATTAAAAAAACAAATCTTGTAGCAAATCCAGGTTGTTTTCCCACATCTGCTGTTTTAGCAGCATACCCTTTTATGCAATATAGAGTAAAAAATACTCCTATTATTGTAGATTCTAAAACAGGTGTAAGTGGTGCAGGAAAAAAATTAAGTGAAACAACACATTTTGTAAATGTTAATGATAATCTTTTTGCATACAATCCACTCTTACATAGACACTCTCCAGAAATTGCACATAAACTAGGTGTAACTTTAGATGAAGTTCATTTTGTACCACATTTAGTACCTGTTACACGTGGAATGATATCTTCTATTTATATGCAAGTTGAGGGTGAATTTGATGCTCAAACTGTTTTGGAAGAGTTTTATAAAGAGGAACCTTTTATTAGAATTCTAAATTCTCCTGTAACTATGAAAAATGTAGCTGGAACAAATTTTTGTGATATCTATGTACAAAGAAAAGGAGATATGCTTTTTATCTCAAGTGCGATTGATAACTTAATGAAAGGTGCTTCTTCAGCTGCGGTTGTGAATGCAAACCTTATGATGGGTCTTGATGAAAAAAGTGGTATTTCGAATATAGCTTATGTCCCATAAAGAGTTCATTTTAAAAGAGGGAGCATTTGTTATTGCAGATGCTCATTACTCTTTGCAAAATTCCCATTTTTACAATTTTTTAGAAGCAATTATTTCTAAAAAACTTCAACCAACACAACTTATTTTACTTGGTGATATTTTTGATGCACTCTTTGGAGAGATAAAACAAACCCATAAACAAAATTTTAAAGCAATAAACCTTTTAAATGAACTTTCAAAGAGTTTAGAAATTATCTATTTTGAGGGAAACCACGATTTTAATCTTAAAGAACTTTTCCCAAAAATAACAATTCTTTCAAGACAAGAGCAACCAACACTTTTTTTATTTGAATCGAAAAAGGTTGCATTGCTCCATGGTGATTATAAAATGGGATTTGGTTATGAGATTTTTAGTTTTTTAATACGAAATTATTTTATTTTAAAAATATTAGAAGGTATTAATTTTCTTTGTTTTAATTGTGTTGTTAAGAAATTATATCGCCATTTAGATAAAAAAGACAATTGTAAAAAGATAGCAAAATTTTACGATATTATAAAACATCGTTACACAAATAAAAATGGTTTTGATTTTATTATAGAGGGGCATTTCCATCAAAATAGGAGCTTTGATTTTAATGGTTTTGTTTATATAAATCTTGCATCTTTTGCTTGCAATCAAAGATATTTTATTGTAAAATCGTTGCAGGATAAAAAAGAATTATTGCAAGAAGCAATTTTTTTAGAGGAATAATTAATGAATGATAACTCGTTAAAAGTTGGTTCCAATGAGATGGAACTTGTAGATTTTCGTATTTTGAAACAAGAAGAAAATGGTATTTATGAAGGTATTTATGGTATCAATGTTTCAAAAGTACGTGAAATTATTCGTGTTCCAGAATTAACAGAACTTCCTGGTACTCCAGAGTTTATTGAAGGGATTTTTGATCTACGTGATGTTGTAATTCCTATTGTAAATTTAGCAAAATGGATGGGAATTACATCTCCAGAAGGTGTTGAAAAAAATTCACGTGTAATTATTACTGAATTTAATAATGTGTTAATCGGTTTTATTGTGCATGAAGCAAAAAGAATCCGTCGTATTAGTTGGAGTGATATTGAACCAGCAACTTTTGCAAATGGAGCGGGTAGTTTAGATGGCAGTAAAATTACAGGTGTTACAAAAATTGAGGGTGATAATGTACTTCTAATTTTAGATTTGGAGAGTGTTGTACAAGATTTAGGTCTTTATGAACCAAATACAGATGAAGCTCCACAGACTATAGAAACATTCTCTGGTTTAGCACTTGTTTTAGATGATAGTTCAACTGCACGTAAAATTGTAAAAGAGGCTCTTTCAAAAATGGGTCTTACAGTTGTTGAAGCAAATGATGGTCAGGATGGTTTAGAGAAACTTGAGTCTCTTTATGAAACATATGGAGATTCTTTAAGTGAGCATTTAAAAATCATTATCTCTGATGTTGAGATGCCAAGAATGGATGGTTTTCATTTTGCTGCAAATGTAAAAGATGATGAGCGTTTTAGTGTTATTCCAATTGTATTTAACTCATCTATTAGTGATCATTTTAGTGAAAGTCGTGGAAAAGAAGCGGGTGGAGATGCTTACTTAGTTAAATTTGAAGCATCATCTTTTTACGATAAAGTTGCTCAAGTATTACATGCGCATATAAAAAATTAGGAGTATAAAATATGGATGAATTTCAAGAGATATTGCAAGACTTTTTAGTAGAGTCTTTTGAACTTGTTGAAAAACTGGATGAAGATTTAATTGAATTAGAATCAAATCCAGAGGATTTAGAGCTTTTAAATGGAATTTTCCGTGTTGCTCACACAATTAAGGGTGCTTCATCATTTTTAAATTTTGATGTTTTAACACACTTAACTCACCATATGGAAGATGTTTTAAATAAAGCACGCCATGGTGAACTTATTATTACTCCTGATATCATGGATGTTATTTTAGAATCAATCGACCTTATGAAAGCACTACTAGAGACTATTCGTGATACTGGTGCAGACGCTGGAATTGATGTTTCTGAATGTGTTGTAAGACTTGATAAAATTAGTGGTGGAGATGGAAATGTTGAAACTCCAGTTGCAGCTGCAGAGCCACAACAAGAAGTTCAAGAAGAGGTAGTTGAAGAGACTCCTGCAGATGATGAAGATGAACTCGATTATGATAATATGTCTCCTGAAGAGATTGAAGCTGAGATTGAGCGTCTTTTAAATCAGCGTCAAGAGGAAGATAGAAAAAAACGTGAAGCAAAAATTGCAGCGGGTGAGAAAGTTCCATCTTTAGATTCAGATTCTGCCTCAGAAGAACCAAAAGAGGAGAAAAAAGAGTCAGAAGCTGCTAAACCAGTTTCAACTCCAGCACCTACTCAATCAGCACCAGCTAAAGCAAAACCTCAAGCAAAAAAAGAGGATCCTAAAGCTGCTGCTCCAACAAAACGTTCATCTGCTTCAAATGTTGAACAAACAATTCGTGTTGATGTAAAAAGACTTGACCACTTAATGAATCTTATTGGGGAACTTGTACTTGCTAAAAACAGACTTATTAAGATTAATGATGATGTAGAAGAGCGTTATGAGGGTGAAGAGTTTTTAGAGGAGTTAAACCAAGTTGTTTCTATTGTTTCTATTGTAACAACAGATTTACAAATTGCAGTTATGAAAACACGTATGCTTCCTATTGGAAAAGTGTTTAACAAATTCCCAAGAATGATCCGTGACCTTTCACGTGAACTAAACAAAAAGATAGAGTTAGAGATTTCTGGAGAAGATACAGAACTTGACAAATCAATTGTTGAAGAGATTGGGGATCCTCTTGTTCATATTATTCGTAACTCATGTGATCATGGTATTGAAGAGCCAGAGGATCGTATAGCAGCTGGTAAACCAGAAACTGGAACAATTAAACTCAAAGCTTACAATGAAGGGAATCACATTATTATTCAAGTAGATGATGATGGTAAGGGACTTGATGCTGAAGCACTAAAAGCTAAAGCATTAGAAAAAGGTCTTATTTCTGAAAAAGAAGCTGATGGAATGAGTGAAAAAGAGGCATTTTTACTCATTATGAAACCAGGTTTTTCAACAGCTGCGAAGGTTACAAATGTAAGTGGTCGTGGTGTTGGAATGGATGTTGTAAAAACAAACATCGAAAAAGTAAATGGTATTATTGAAGTAGATAGTGTAAAAGGAAAAGGAAGCTCTATGAAGCTTAAAATTCCTCTTACACTTGCAATTATCCAAGCACTTTTAGTTGGTGTTCAAGAAGAAAACTATGCAATTCCTCTTGCTTCTGTACTTGAGACTGTAAGAATTTCAAAAGATGAAATTTATACAGTTGAGGGTCGTTCAGTAATGCGTTTACGTGAAGATGTTCTTTCTTTAGTCCATATTGGAGATATTTTCGAGGTTGAGCGTATTTTAGATACAAGTGAGCATGCGTATGTTGTTGTACTTGGTCTTGGAACAAGTAAGTTAGGGCTTATTGTAGATACACTTGTTGGTCAAGAGGAGATTGTTATTAAATCTCTTGGAGATTACTTAAAAGGTGTAGATGGAATTGCTGGAGCTACAATTCGTGGAGATGGTGGAGTAACACTTATTGTAGATGTTGTAGCACTTATGGATATTGCTCGTGGTGTAAAATCTACTGTTATGATGGAAGCTGAGGCTGGTGCAGCTAAAATTAATGAAAAAAATTCACCAAGTGATTATACAGTTATGATTGTAGATGATTCTAGTACAGATAGAATGATTATGCGTAAAGCACTAGAACCAATGGGAATTACACTGGTTGAAGCTAGTGATGGGCAAGAAGCTCTTCATACTCTGAAATCTGGTGATCATAACTTCGATGCGATGCTTATTGATATTGAAATGCCAAGAATGGATGGTTACTCACTTGCGAGTGAAATTAAAAAATATAATCGTTATAAAAACTTACCTCTTATTGCAGTTACATCGCGTAGTAGTAAGTCTGATAGGATGCGTGGAGTTGAATCTGGAATGGTTGAATATATTACAAAACCTTATTCGGCAGATTATCTCTCTAGTGTTGTTCAAAGAAATATTAAATTTAAATCGGAGTTTATGTAATGAGTGATAAATTAAAAGAAGTGATTAATCAACAATCTCAAAAACAGCAAGCAGATACACTTGACCAATCAGATGATATTGTTCAACTTGTTGGATTTATGATTGGAGATGAAGAGTATGCAGTGCCAATTTTAGCTATTCAAGAGATTATTAAACCATTTGAATGGACACGTGTCCCTCAAGTTCCAAACTATGTACTTGGTGTATTTAATTTACGTGGTTCAGTTATTCCTCTTATAGATTTAAGAGTAAAATTTGGTTTACAACAAAAGAAACAAACTGATGAAACACGTTTTATTGTTCTTAAAAAGAATGATGAAGTAGCTGGATTTGTGATAGATAGATTAACTATGGCATTGCGCATTAAAAAAGACAATATTGGACCAGCTCCAGATACTGTAAATGGTGATGAAACTATGATTGAAGGTGTTGGAAAACAAGAAGATCGTATCATTACAATTTTAAAAGTAGATAAACTTTTAGAGAGAGATTTTTAATAGTTTGTTTATGAAAAAATCTTCACTAAATATAATTACAAAAGATGGTGTAACTTTTTTAGAGTTTTCTAATAAAGTTACACTTTATGAAATTGCCAATTATGAAAAAAGATTGGAAACTACTACAATAACTTCTAAAAAAGTTCAAATTTCTCTTAATAATGTTACTTATTTAGATACTGCTGGGGCACTTTTTTTACAAACTATAAAAAGAGAGTTATCATTAAAGGATATTGAAGTCTCTTTTGAAGTTCAAAAAGAGGAATTTCAAAAGATGCTTCAGCTTGTAAAACAAGAAAAAGCTTCATTCTCTCAAACGAAAAAAGATAGTTTTTTAGTGCAAACAGGAGAGTTGTTTTATAACTATTATATTGGATTTATATCTTTTTTATCTTTTATAGGAAAGCTGTTTGCAACAAAACTACACTATTTAAAATCTTGGAAAAATATTCGTTACAAAGAGATAGCTTTTGAGATAAATGAAAATGGTGTAAAAGCTTTTTATATCGTAGCCCTTACTAGTTTTTTAATAGGGCTTGTTGTAGCTTACCAATCAGCTTATCAGTTAAAAATGTATGGTGCTAATATTTTTGTTGTAGATATGTTAAGTATCTCTATGTTTCGAGAACTAGCTCCATTAATGACCGCTATTGTTATTGCAGGTCGTAGTGGTTCAGCCTTTACTGCACAAATTGGTGCTATGAAAATAACTGAAGAATTAGATGCTATGAAAACGATGGGATTTGATCCTTATATATTTTTAGTAATGCCTCGTATTATAGCTTTAATGATTGTTTTACCAATTTTAATATTCTTTGCAGATATGATGGGGGTTTTAGGTGGTATTTTTGTAGCAAATTTAGATTTAAAAATTACACCACAACTTTTTATTGAACGGTTAAATGAAGTTGTTGCTGCAAAACATTTTTTAGTTGGATTGTTAAAGGGTCCATTTTTTGCATTTTTAATAGCTTCTATAGGAATTTATAGAGGTTTAATGGTAAAAGATGATACTCAAAGTATAGGTTTAAATACTACAAAAAGTGTAGTAGAATCTATTTTTGCAGTTATTATTTGTGATGCTATTTTTTCTATTATGTTTACAAATTTAGGAATATAATGAAAAATGTAATTGAAGTCAAAAATTTAAAAACTGTTTTTGGAAATAGAATAATTCACAATGGTTTAAATCTTTCGATTAAAGAGGGTGAAATTTATGGACTTTTAGGTCCTAGTGGTTGTGGTAAGACAACACTGCTTCGAGAAATGGTGATGCTTGAGTGTTATGCAGAGGGGGAAATAAATGTTTTAGAATATTCTCTTAATAATATTAATAGAGATGATGCACAAAATTTAAGACAAAAATGGGGTGTACTCTTTCAAGCTGGAGCTTTATTTTCATCTTTAAATCTTTATGAAAATGTAGCTTTACCTTTACAAGAATATACCAAACTTTCAGATTCTATGATTGATGAAATAGTAAGGTTTAAGATTAATTTAGTTGGTTTAAAACCAAATGATGCTTTTTTATACCCTTCGCAAATTAGTGGAGGTATGAAAAAAAAAGCTGCACTTGCACGCTCTCTTGCAATGGATCCAAAACTTCTTTTTTTAGATGAACCAACAAGTGGTTTAGATCCAGTATCTGCAAGAGAATTTGATAAACTAATTTTAAATTTACGATCCTTTTTAGATTTAACAATTGTTATGGTGTCCCATGATTTGCGTTCTATTTATGATACTTTAGATAGAGTAGCAATTATTGATAATAAAAAAATCGCTTATGAAGGAAGTTTAGAAAATATTCATCTTCAAAAAAGCGAATTTATACAAACATTTTTTGGAAGTTCTTATGAATAATAAAGTAAATTATCCTCTTATTGGTTTTTTGGTTTTAGTGAGTTTTTTTATTATGCTTGCATTTACATATTGGTTATTAAAACCATCAGATGAACAAGCAACTCAGAAGTATATTATTTACTTTAATGAATCTGTTTTTGGACTTAATATTGATGCCCCTGTAAAATATCGAGGAATTAAAGTTGGAAAAGTTACTCATTTACGTATTAATCCTCAAAATACAGAACAGGTTGAAGTTTTGGTAACTATTTTAAAAACAACCCCAATTAAACAAGATACAGTGGCGAAACTAACAGCACAAGGTATTACAGGTTTGAGTTATATAAATTTAAGTATGGGGAAAAATAATGCTCCAGCTTTAGTAGCAAAAGATGGAGAGAAATATCCTGTAATTGCTTCTACTCCATCATTTTTTGAAAACTTTGAGAGTTCATTAGGTTCAGTAACAACAAATTTAACACATACTTTAGAAAAAACTAATCAATTACTCAATGAAAGAAATCAGGCTGAATTTGCGAAAACACTCCAAAAAACTGCTGCTGTTATGGAAAAATTAGATAGATTACTTGACAATAAAACAATAGCTCATTTGCAAGCAAGTGCAAAAAATTTAGATGCTATTACAACAAAAACAGATAAACTATTACCAAATGTTAATAAATTGATAGACAAAAGTGTTGAGTGGGAAAGTAATATTGATCACTCTTTTGCTTCTATTATGAATAGTTATTTAGGTATTCGTAGTGCTATGGATGAGATAAAGCGTGCTATTGCTAGTGGAGAATTTAATTTCAAAGATATTACATTAGATGTTTTTAACACAATGAATGAAACTTTGATGCAGATGAATGATATGATGGTAAAACTTGGAGGTACTTTAACAAAGTATGAGAAAAATCCAAGTGATCTTATTTTTAATAGTACAGAAGTGAAAAAAGGTCCAGGAGAGAAATAATGAAACAATCTTTATTAATTTTATTTGCAGTTCTATTTTTAAGTAGTGGATGTGCTTTTAAATCAAAAACAATAGATGAGTATAAATTACATTTAAATGTAGTTACAAAACCATCTAGTGCACAAAGTTGTTCATCAAAAAGATTAAAGGTTGCAGAAGCTTTTAGTTCTAATAGTTTAAGAACTTTACAAATGAACTATGTAGAAAATAGCTTTCATCAATATGCTTATACGCAATCACAGTGGGCACAAGAACCAAACAAAGCTATAACAGATGAAGTGGTGAAATATTTAAAAAGTAGAAAAATTTTTAAAAGTGTGCAAAAGTTTTTTTCAAGAAGTAAGGCAGATTATCTTTTAGAAATAGATATAGAAGATTTTATGCAATATTTTAATGAAAATGCAACAAAATCTTATGTTCACGTAGTAATTGATTTTTCATTAATAGATTTAAAAACAAGAGAGCTAATCTCTACAAAAACTTTTGATGCTACTTTAGATGCAAAACCAAATGCTCAAGGTGGAGTAGAAACATTAAACAAAGGTTTAGAAAAAGTATTAAAAGAGAGTGGAGAGTGGTTAGAAGAGGTTTGTAAATGATTTCACAAAAAGAGTATGCTCAACGTAGAAAAAAAATAGGAATAAATTTACCAAATAATAGTGCAGTTTTACTTTTTAGTGCAGAGTTAAAGCAACGTTCTTTTGATACAGAGTATAAGTTTAGACAAAATAGTCATTTTTACTATTTAACGGGATGCATAGAGGATAAAAGTGCAATTTTATTATTAAAGCAAAATAATCAATTAAAAACTTATCTTTTTGTTGAGCCAAAAAATAAGGAGTTGGAACTTTGGCATGGAAAAAGGATTGGTGTTAAAAAAGCAAAAAAGAGATTTTTAGTTGATGATGTTTTTTCTAATAAAAAGTTAAAGCATAAGTTAAAACAGCTAGAGATAGATTATCTGTATGGAGATATCAAAGATTCAAGATTACAAAAGTATAAGAAAAAATTTCAAGTAAATGATATATTAGATTCTATTAGATTGTTACGCCTTATTAAATCTAAAAGTGAAATTAAGCTTATTAAAAAAGCTTTAAAAATAACACAAGAAGCACACCATTTTGTAATGGATATGCAAAAGCAAGGAAAATATGAATATGAAATAGAAGCAGAATTGGAATATAGATTTTTAAAGAATGGAGCTTATAGTAATGCATATAGTTCTATTGTAGCTGGTGGAAATAGAGCAAATACATTACACTATATAAAAAATGATAAAAAGCTAAAAAGTGAACAACTTTTATTAATTGATGCTGGTGCAGAATATCAGTATTATGCAAGTGATATTACAAGAACAATTCCTGTGGATGAAATTTCTAGAGAACAAAAAGAGATTTATACTTTAGTATTAGAAACACAAGAAAAAATTATTGGTATGATTAAGCCAGGTGTTTTAAGAAGTCAATTACAAAAAAAGAGTATTAAGCTTTTAACAAAAGGTCTAATAGAATTAGGTATTTTAAAAGGCAACCTTCAAAAATTAATAAAAAAAGAGAAATATAAAAAATATTATCCACATGGTATTGGACATTATATGGGGTTAGATGTTCATGATGATGTCTTATATAAAGATACTAATGGAAATGAGATACCTTTAGCTAAAGGTATGATAATTACAATTGAACCAGGTATATATATAAATAAAGGAGATAAAAATGTTCCTAAGGAATATAGAGGGATTGGTGTTCGTATAGAAGATAATATTTTAGTAACAAAAAAAGGGTATAAAAACTTATCTAAAAAAATAAAAAAATAAATTATTACAACTTCAGCTTCTTTTAAGCAACATTTTCTTATAATTCCCATCCACAAACGGAGAGACAGAGTTTGTTTCTTTATAAACGTTTGAGATCATTGAAAACTAAGTAAGTAAGACG
>Ga0256837_1001554_pt1 | contig 15650 bp, 16 predicted proteins | sample 4562384metaG_FD_185976 | JGI IMG/M metagenome (GOLD analysis project Ga0256837, IMG submission 185976) | Hydrothermal vent microbial communities from Guaymas Basin, Mexico - 4561-384 | ecosystem: Environmental > Aquatic > Marine > Hydrothermal vents | place: Mexico: Guaymas Basin | collected... | reverse complement strand
TTAGAAATTGGAGCCTTACAATCTCCCAACTAAATATTCATTTTAAGGAGAGATTGAAAGATGCTTTAGATTTGCTATAATGTCATAGGTCAAGAGGTGCTGACACAGAATTTATTACAGTCCCCCAGCGATTGCATTGGTAATATCGTTATCAGCTTTATCATCATCTGCACCACCTTCATTCTCTGTTACATTAAGATACCCTTCTGGTTGCATCTCTACAGCTACATAGTTACCAGGGTTTAATGTTTCAAAGATGTAATTACCATTCTCATCCGTTACAGTTGATGCTACCTCTTCTTCTCCACTATCTACTTTACCATTATTGTTATCATCTGCATAGAGTTTGATAGTAACACCTTCAAGATTAATATCTCCGTTATCATCATTATCTGTATCTTCTGATACATTCCCACTCCAGCTTCCTACATTGGTAAATCCAAAGTCCACTGTTAGGTTATCATTCTCTCCTACAGTGAGTGTTGTCCCTGCACCATCATGGGTTAAATCATTTTCAGTTGTAGAATCATCTACATTATTATCATTTGAACCTTCTGTAGGTATTGTATCTTCAGGAGTTGCTACTTTAACCGTACACTCACCTATATTTACAGGAAGTGTAAAGAGATAGTTTCCATTGTCATCTGTTTGTGTATTTTGTTCTTCATCACCACAAGTAAGTGTTACTTCTGCATCGACAACAGGCGTAATAGTTCCTGTACTTGCATTTCTATCATTGTCATCTTCAATCCATACACGGTCACCTACTTTTACTGTAGGTGTAATAGCAAAGTTAATATCATTAATATTTACCTCTTCTACAGAAACAGTAATCGTACCATCTGCATTACCATCGGTTCCTTCATCTGTACCAATATGTTCACCATCTAAACGTAAACAGTTCTGCGTTAGTGTTGCTTCAGGAGCTGCTTCGCCTTCGGTACCTTTTGTAAGAGAGAGTACAATAGTATATTCTGTATTTTCTTCAATACCATCCTCACTACTAAAGACATAACCACCTTCTGCATTTAGCTCTGTGGATGCAAGAATGTTACCATCTGTACCTACAAGGTTAGCATATAGTTTTGTACTACCGTCACAACTAAATGGAGTACCTTCTCCATCAACTGTGTCATTTCTTAAGATATCTAAGAAGAGGTTACCTGAGATAGCTACTGTTGTAAATGGTGCTTCAAAAAGAGCAACATCAGAGACTCTACACGCTTGGTCTATTACTTTATACGTAAAAGTAGATTTTACATCACCATCATCTGGATCCACACTAAAGTTACTAAAATCAGGATCGCTTAAGTTATCATCTTCATGTACAAGAGCATCATCATAGTAAAGTTGACCATTGTTGATTTTTACAATATTGATTGTAACATCTGTACCTTGTTCTTCGTCAGTAATAAAGTCAGAAGTTACTTGTCCATCATTTACAAAATCAACTTGAGTATCATCTTTTGGATTTGTATCTACTTCTCTTTGGTATCCAAGAGCTGTTGGTGTTTTATTGATAGCAAAATCTATTTCTGTTACATCTTCAGTTTCTATTTGAACATCAACATATCCATCTAAATCACCATCTGGAGAAGTATTTGACATCTCACCCTCATAGTTCCAACCTTCGGCTAAGTCACCTGATGGTGCTTGGTTTCCAACTGTACATTCTGAAGTTGTAATTAACATTCCATACTCTGTATTTGGATGAATATTGGTACTAAAGTCATACACACCATCAGTCACTGTTTGTGTATCTACAACTACACCATCTTCATCTAATAAACAGGCATTCAATGCTTTACCATCAACAGCATCAATCAATTCACCATCAATCTTATTATTGTTTGAACAATCCGCTTGGTCTGTACCATCTTTATCATCATATACAGTACCTTTAACATGTAAAGGTTTACATACTGCAAAACCAAACATTGCTAAAGCTGAACGCGTTTGGTCTGGTAAATCTGGACCAGCTTTATGAGTAATTACGATTTTTGTTAGTGGTACAAAGTTTGAAGTAAATACTACTTGACCTTCAGGATCTTCAGCTGTATAGCCTGTACCATTTTGGTCAGCACCTACACAATTGCTATTTTCACCAGCTGATTGATAGTTTGGATTATTAGTGTCATTATAGTTAGTTGGTACAAGTGCACAGTTATCTGTTGAACCAATATCTATACGTACAAAACCTTCTGCATCTACAATAGAAGTTGTATCAGAAGCCATTTTTGCTGTAATATTAACTGTGTTACCATCAGCATCATATCCAACCATTTTTACTGCATCTTGCCAATCCCAATTCTCTACATTATCTCTTTTATCACCAGAATCTACATCTCTTACACGCCAGTTATCTAAAATAACAGGCTCTTCAAACTCAACAGTTAATTCCATTTTTTCATTGGCTTTTAAGTCATAAGTAGTCTCATCACTACCATCACCAGCACTTGCTTGGTCACCTAAATAAAATGAGAGGAATGGGGCACCATTGTATCCACCACCACTCTCTGTTCCTGATTTGTCATCATTAAGTTCATCATCATTAAGTGTAAGACGCATAGAGGTAATATTAACCGTCTCTCCACCAGTTGTTACAATATCTTCAAGTGCAGTTTTTAGACTATCCCATTCGATAGGATTTTGATTATCTGCATCTGAACCTTCCCAAACAATAGAAGTTGGATTTGCACAAGTTGCACTATCTGCTGGATCTACTTCTGCGAGTTCACTTAATATTTTATAGTCAAAATCTTCAGTTGTACAAGATGCATCATCTGTCTCTTCTACAGAAGTATCAGTTGTAGTATTGTTTTCCCATACAGTTGCTTCATTGATATCTGTATCTGCAGTATCTATCTGAATGATTGCTTCTCCAGCTAAGATATCGTCAAATGCATAGTTTCCACTACCGTCTGTCTCAGTTGTAAAGGTATTACCATAAGAGTCTTTTAGTGTAATAGTAATATTATTTGCCACGTCATCTGGACCACTTGTTTGGTTTAATGTTCCTGTGACACACCCTTTTGCAGGTAAAATACCAAAGTCTAAAGTATGGTCATTAGAGGCAGTTGTGTTAAAGGTAAATTTATTGTAATCACCATCTACGGCAGCATCATTATCTATTGTGTCATTATCGTTACTATTTGGGTTTTGTTCAGAGGCATCTTTATCATTTACATCTTCTTTTTTAAGACTAAGTTCACACACAAGACCTGGTGTAACTACTTTGCCGTTGTTAAGGTTTGCATTGTCAATACCACCAAAGTAGTAGTGACCATTTTTGTCTGTAGTGGCTACGCCATACTCTACTAGAGGATCACCACATGAAAGTGTTACATTTACATCTTCAAATGGTGGCTCACCTGCATCTTGGATACCATCTTCATTTAAATCCATCCATACATAGTTTCCTACTTCAATAGGAACAGGGTCACAAAGGAGTTCAACATCTCCCATACCACCAGCTTTGGCACCAAACGGTTCTCTCTCTCCATCTTCAGTTGTAATATGATTTTTAATTACCGCTTGTGCAGCTTTTTTATCGCCATCTTTATGGCTGTAGAGTCCAATAGAACCTGGTTGGTACCAGTCTGTACCATCGACCATTCCTACAATAATATTGTCTTGTCCTGGAGCTTGAGCTAATGCTCCTAAAGCAGTCTCTGGGTGACCATCCTCACCTAAACGACCATTAAAGTAGTCACCAACATAAAATTCATAATAGTCTTCATCATTGTCTTTATACTCCAATTTAGTAGAAGCACAGTCAGTTTCTACAACTGCAGTAGATTCATCTGTAAATGTTCCATCAGTATTGAGACACATTTTTCTAATATCACCATGAGAACCCCCACGTTCACGAATCATAATAGAACGGTCAGTATATCCTAGTACTAAGTCACCATTGTTATTAAATTCAATATCGGTAAGCATAGGTTGTGGCAACCACTCATAGCTTCCATGTGACCAATCTGTATTTTGATATTGGTAACTTGTCTCTTTTTTAGGGTTGTATCCTTTTGGTCTTAGGAAACGAAGTGTATTAGTTTGTGCTACATTGCTAAAATCTGTACCATTAAACTTTTGAATGGCAGCACCTAGTCCTCTCGCATCCATATCTTTAGGATCATCACCATCAAGGATTTCATCTTCACACACAGAACCAATAAAAATGTCATTAGCTCTAATTTTCAATGCCCAAGGTCTTACCATTTCATCTGTACAAGATGCACCATAAGGGTTAGGAATAGCTTTCGTAGATAAAATATCTCCTGAAGCAGCATCTATTTTAATAAGTGTTTTATTTTTCAGATTAATTGTGTAAAGATATTTATCATCTTCACTAATGTCAAGATCACCTAACCCTTTCATTCCTACTAACTCTTTAATATCTTTATCTTCATTTTCATCATAATTACGACTTGAGATAATATCTGCGTCAGCATCTGTTATAACATCATCAATAACAGTAAAGAGTTCCAATGCTGTACCATCAGCATTTAGTCTATAGATTGCTCCTGCAGACTCTTTTGCTTTTGTTGCATCACTTTCATCTTTAAGTGGTACATAACGTTTAATCGCTGCAGAGACAAAAAGTTTTTTAGTACTCTTTTGCCATGCTGCACCCCAAATAGCTCCTGTATCTTCAGACTTAGTTAAAACTGTTCTCTTCTCATCAATGGTATCATCTCCATTGAAGTCTCCTACTGCTGGTGTAGGTACTTTAAAGATGGTACCAAACCCTTCAGGACTTGTTCGTACATCATCATCATCTGTAAACCATCCTGCAGTTGCAGCAAGAACTACATCTGGGTTAGGAGTATGTTGCAGGAGAACCTGTTGAGATGTCATGTGTTACTCCATCTGCTACCATGTCTATTAATGGTGCAGAACCATTTTCGTTAGGTCCTGAACCCACTCCAGCGTTGTCTGGATTAGCTTCTACACGACAAAGTGCACCAGAACTAAATCCACTAAGTATGTACTCTCCATCTTTGTTAGTTGTGGTACTACTGCTGTTACCATCGTTACAAACTGCTGTAACTGTGACACCTGAAACACCAGCATCTCCGCCATATTTTTTACCATTAAGATCAAAATCTTTATAGACTACTCCTGAGATATCTGCTAAGAGCAAAGAGATTAAACAGGCACTTAGGGTAAATGTTTTAGCCATAGCTTTATTGAACATTTTTTCCCTTTTAATTTATATAATTGTATTTAGTATTATTGTTATGTTTAGTATTGCATTGTTACATGTAAAGTAGTGCTTATAATATTTCTCCCCTCTTATAAGACAATGATGTAACCCAGCTATCTCCCAAAGTGAGAGACCTGAAGTTTTCCGTCCTAGCTTTGCAACCAGTTTGGCTTTAGTAAATCTAAGTAGTATTATTCTTCCAATCGTAATAACATAAAATAAATTAAAATGATGTAAAAATAAAGTGATAAATGAGTTAGTTTTAAATTATACTTATAATCTAAACACTCTTTAACGCATCTTTATCTTATTTCTTAAAAAACAATAGTGTTATAACGATTAAATAATATAGCTTAAAACTTTACACTAAGTTCTTATTTACATATTATTCGTATAATATTTATATTCAAATATTAAAGGATTCTCATGCTAAAAAGTTTATGGATTGGTTCACTGTTTTTACTTATAGGTTGTGGTGGAGGTGGTAGCTCTCCATCTGATGATACAAATAATGAAGAGACTCCCGATGACAACAGAAGTTCTAGAACTATCACATTTAGAGAAAATAGCACTATCAACACTTTAAACCCAGATAGGGGTTTTTATGATGCAGATTATGAGTTAAATAAAGAGAAAGATTATAATAGATTTTACTACGCAAAAGAAGATGGCTATACGATGGTATATGCTCCTATAAATTTAAATGAATATATAGATACAGAGAGATTGTCTAGTGAATTTATCGATATTATTGACAAAAACTTAAAAGATGCAACAGAGCAAGGTGTTAAGTTGATTTTGAGAATAAAATACCATGATGATGATAATGGTAATGACCCCTCTAAAGAGATAATTATGGGACATTTAGCACAATTAAAACCTCTTCTTCAAACACATAAAAACATCATCTCTATAGTTCAAGCAGGAACCATAGGAGACTGGGGTGAATGGCACAGTTTTACAGGTGATTATGCAGATACAGATGATGAGTATAAAAAGAATAGAAGAGATATTATTGTAAAACTATCAGAAATCTTCCCCGATAAATATATACAGATAAGAACACCTATGCATAAAGAGTTGCTTTTTGGCTCTTCAGAAACATACAGAGATGAAGGAAGTGATGGGAAAATAACCCCTGATATTGCATTTACAGATGATATTAGGGCTAAGATAGGTCATCATAATGACTGTTTTTTAGCAAGTGAAACAGATATGGGTACGTACCCTTCCGACAATATTGATTTTTGGAAAAATTATGTGGTAAATGATACAAAATATGCACCAGTAGGAGGAGAAACCTGTAAAGATGAAGAGGAGTTTACTACTTGTGATAATGCCCTAAGTGAGTTAAAAAAATTCCAATACTCATATATCAATGAATCTTACCAACCAGACGTTATAGAGAGATGGAAAGAGGAGGGGTGTTATGATGAGATTCAGAAAAACTTAGGGTACAGACTTGTAGCTAAAGAGTTAGATATAGAACAGAGTAGCACAGCACTAAATCTTACACTTAGTATCGCAAATAGAGGATATGCATCACCATATATACAATCTGAAGTAAATTATGTACTTAAAAACAGTTCAAATACTTTTACCTTTGCACAAAATATAGATACAAGAACATTTTATGCACAGTTAGATAAAGAACTAAAAACCACACTCTCATTAACAGAAGTAGAAAGTGGCGAATACTGCCTCTACCTACAAATAGGTAAAGCCTACTCAGCCATAAGACTCTCTAACAGTGACTTATGGGAAGAGCGCAGTAAAAGCAATAAATTAGCTTGTGGGATTGTTGTCGAGTAGTTTATTTCTATAATATAATTGAACTAATTATAGAAATTTTAATAAATTATGATATATTATATCTTAGATTCATTATTGTGTAAAAACTTTATAATCAATATAAATAAGGATGGGAAATGAAATTACATACAAGAGTTCTTTGTGTAGCTGGTGTTGCACTTTTACTTAGTGGAACAAGCCTCATAGGTGCAGAAAAATCTGCTAGAAGTATTATTAACAATGCATACCAATATTTAGGATCAATGGATAAATATATGTTTAATGCTGTAGTGTCAGAAAATGGAGATCCATTAAACAGCTATAAGCAAAATGTAACAGCAAAAGTATCTAGACCAGACAAATTGCGTGTAGATACTAAAGGAAATATTAAAAATAGAAGTAATTATATCAATAATGGTACTTATACTATGTTAGATCATAATTTTGGTTTTTATGGTCAACTTAAAACACCAAAGACTATTGAAGGGGCTTTAGATTTTATTTTTGATAAATATGGAATCAAATCACCTATGGCATCACTTTTCTATAAAGACATGGATAAACGCATGAAGCTTAAAAAAAGTAAATACTTTGGTGTAGTAAATGTTGATGGTGTATTATGTGACTATATTGCATTTAGAAATAATTCACGAGAAATACATGTATGGATTGCTACAGGTGATACCCCATTGGTAAAAGCTTATAGTATTATTGATAGTAATGATAACTCAAGAGTCAATACTTCAATCGTATGGAACAAAGGTTCAGTAAGAGAAAAAGATTTTATTTTTGTGGCACCTCGTGGTACATCTAAAATAGTTATTAACAGTGCAAAGTAGAAAGGATAAATAATGAAAAACAGTAAAATATCTTTAATGAAGTTTACCGTAGTTACAGTGATGATTGGACTTTTCTCTCCATCTGTAACTATAAATACAAATCTAGAATCTAAAAAAGGGTATGCAGTAGCACCTTTTGAAATGAGTGTTTCACTTTTTAATGTAGCAGAGGCTAAAAGAGGTAGAGGTAATTCTCGTGGTAATCGCTCAACTAAAAAACGAAGTTCAAATCGTAATAAAAATACCAATAAAAATGTTAATATTAACAAGAATGTAAATAAAAATGTGAATGTAAACGTAAATAATAACCATCATCACCATGGACATGGACATAATCGTTATTATGGAAGACCTGGCTATTACGGGGGAAGACCTCTTGCTGTGTTTACAACAAGTTTAGTTATAGGTAGTATGATTGCTGCTTCTACTATGCCTAGTTCATGTGTTACGGTAGTTACCAATGGTATCAGTTATAGAAAATGTGGTAGTTCATATTATCAGCCTTTTTATGAGGGTGATAACTTAGTATACAAAGTAGTGGTTTCTCCTTATTAAGAAAGTAATTAGAAGTATAATTTAAAGCGTTTAATATATAATGCATAGTTAAAAACATTATAAAAAAGGAAAAAGATGAAAAAAATAGTATTAATTTCAGCAATAGTAGCAACGGGGCTTTTTGCAGATATGATGACAGATATGGCAACAGATGCAGTAACATCTCAAGTTAAAACAGAAGTAAGAGCAACAGCAGTAAAACATATTGCAGGTGAAGATGAAGTAAAAAAAGACCTTGTAAATAAAGGTGCAGATGTAGTTCTTGGTAAAGAAGATCCAGTAGAAAAATTAAAAACAGATGCAGTTGGATCTGTTTTAGGTTCTAAAACAGTTACACCAGATGTTACTTCAACTGTGACAGATGCAGCAAAAAAAGAAGCACTTAAAGTATTTTAATCTTCTTTAATACTTTCAAACTTTATGTTTGGGAGTGAACTTTTTTCATTATCTCAAACCACTCTCTTGAAAAGTATTTTTTAATGTAACTCTCTTGATGAGGGATTAAACATCCTGAACAGTTTTGGTGTATCGCCTCTTTGGTTTCAAAGGTACTACCATCTTTAGACTCTATATTACAGATGCTATAGAGTGTTTTTTCCTCTTTTTTTGCTATACCTTTATCGTTAAATCTAAAGTTAGGACAAGCACAGAGGTAACAGTTGAGTAGTTCTATCTTATGACACTTTTTATTATCTTTATAGAGTGGACAAAAATCTGGCTCTTTTTCAACCATATTTTCAAACCTAAAATAAGCAATAACTTCATCGTCACTCAGTAGGGTGAGCTTTTTCATAATCTCTTGATGTTTCTTGCCGTGGGTGGTAAACCATGTACTATAACTCATATCTTCTATACTCCAAATAATTTAATTGTTCTTCTTTCTGACCTAAAATACCCATCATCACTTTAATACTTCCTGCATGAGAACATAAAAGTATCTCTTTGTCTTTAGGTAGTGTGTTTAAAAATGTTTTTAAACGTGTAGTAAAGTCTATTTGAGACTCTTTACAGATGTAGTTGTGCCAGCTACTTTCTGACTCTAAATAACGCTTATCATAACTTTCAAGTTTCTCTATCTCTGTAAATCTTTTCCCCTCTATCTCTGAATTAAATTTTACTTCACGTAAAGAGGGGTTTAGAGTAAAAGATTTACCTATTTTTTTAAGGGTTTGTTGACAACGCAGTAAGTCTGAAGAGATAACAATATCAAACGCTTTTTCCTTTAGCTTAGCTACTTTAAATGCCTCAAAGAGTGCTACTTCTATGCTTACATCATTCCACCCTAAGCAGGTACCTTGTAACTGCTTTGCAACAGCAGCGTGTCTTAGTAGAGTTAAACCCAAAGTAGTGATACCAGCATAAACAGTACTATTTCTACACTTTCGAGTGTACACCCTAAGACATCACCATTGACAAAACCTAATTTATTTTTGATAAATTTTGTAATCATAAGGGCTAAGAGAAAAGCAAAAATTAAAAGTACGATGAACTTAAATGAGGTTAAAAGTATGCCTACCGTTCCAAAAAATACTAAAGCACTCCAAAAAGTCTTAGGTGTTAGAGCATCTTTAAGCTTTGAAGCAAAAGAAGATTTAAATGTTTGTGTATAAAAAAGTACTAAAAGTGCTAATCGACTGACTATCAGTGTAGCGATAAAAGGGGTAAAGAGTTGATGTATAAGTAAAAAGAGAATCCCTGCTACTTTAAGCAGTACAAAACTCCCCGCCCAAAGTACACCCATAGCCCCAACAGTAGGGTCTTTAATAACCGCGTAAGCATCTTTACCTGAGTGTGAAGCGTAGATGGCATCTGCTACGTCTATGACAGCTTCTGTGTGTAAGAAACCATAAAGCATCATGTAAACTAGAGCAGAAATAACCGCACCATACCATGCTAAAGGCTCTAGTAGGCTGTAAACTACTACAGTTAACAGACCCAATACTAAACCTACAAAAGGAAAAAAGAAGAGCATAGAACCCAACACCTCTTTAGTGCTTAAATCAACATCGTTTTTAAATGAGATGGGCAAAATACTAAAGTATGAAAAAGCAAATTTTAAACCTAAATACCACGCTTTCATAGTAAAACTCCCATGCTTAAAAATATAAGGATAAATATATCTAACCTAAGCTGTAAAGAGAGAGCTTTTGTTATATCTTCTTTGTCAATGAGAAGTTTGCCTTCTCCAAAGTAGGGTTTAGACTTTACTTTACCAAAGTAAGAGGTATCACCACCAAGTTTTACACCTATAGACCATGCCATAGATGCTATGGGATGACCAGCATTTGGGCTTTCATGAGCTTTACCATACGTATAAAAGTTTAGCAAAGCTTTTTGACTTCCCATAAGTATAGCTATGAGAATGGCGGTTATCCTTGCAGGAATGTAGTTGACTATATCATCTAACTTTGCTGAAAATTTACCGAACTTTTCGTACCTTTTGTTTCTGTACCCTACCATAGAGTCTAAGGTGTTAATTGCTTTATAGATAAATGCACCCCAAAGACCAAAAAGAAGCAGGTAAAAAAGTGGCGCTATGACACCATCACTTAGGTTTTCTGCGTAAGTCTCTATGGCAGCTTTGTTGATGTCTGAAGATGAGAGTTCTGTAGTGTCTCTACTTACAAGGTATTTAATGTTTTGAGGGTGAAATAGTATCTCTCTTACACTCTCATAAAGCATCTTAGAAGCAATAGTTGTCGAAGCAACTATACCCAATAGAAATGTGTTTAAATAGACATAAAATGGAGATATTAGTATAACAGTAATAATAATGAGTGTTAAAGTTAAGAGCATACCTCTTGCTACACTCTCTTTATAAAACTTCTTCTCAAACCATTTAATATACTCCCCCATAAGTACTACAGGGTGTTTTATAAAATTAAATTCGCCAAATACTAGGTCTATACTAAAAGCGATAAGTGCTAGTTCAAAGTACACTGCTAAGTATCCTCTCTACGTCTAGTCGCTCTTTCATGGTAGAGACAAAAGTATCAATAGTTTTAGTGGTGTATGATTTAAACCATGCATCTGCAAAGAGTCCATGTGAAAACGTACCATAAACTTTTTCACTTTTATACTCTAAAGGGTACTTTTTACTTGTTCCATGATGTATCTCAAATTTTCTGCCATCTTGTTTTAATATTTTCTCTTTTTGAAACACAATAGTATCATCTATAAAACCAAGGGCTTCCATGCATGTAGAGTTAGTGGACTCTATAGCTGCCTCATCTTCAATGTACTCAAACATCATCTCATATCCTCCACAGATACCTACTATGTGGACAGACGCTTCTTTGTGAAGTGCTTTTAGGCTATCAAAAAGTCCTGTCTCTTTAAGCCAAGTTAAGTCTTGCATAACAAGTTTAGACCCTGGGAGTATGACACAGTCAAAGTGTTTTAAACTTACATTTGAAGAGACAAACTCTACACAAGTGTTAGCATCAGCTATGAGTGGTTCAAAGTCGTTGTAGTTACTCATAGTAGGATACTGAATCACACAGACGGTTCTTGTAGCTTTAGAGCAGTCTTGAGTAAGATTTTTCAAGCTTTCACTATCTTCAAATCCAAGGTTTAAGCTTAAGTAGGGGAGTACACCTAAAACTGGTATGCCAAACTCTTTCTCTATGATATGTATGCCCTCATCAAAGAGTGTAAGGTCACCTCTAAACTTGTTTACTATCACGCCTATGACATTTTCTCTTAGTGCTTTAGGTAGTAAGTTATACACCCCCCAAATAGAAGCAAACACCCCACCTTTTTCTATGTCTGCAACAAGGATAATCTTAGTTTTAAACTCTGTAGCGATGTAAATATTGGAGAGGTCTTTGTCCATAAGGTTAAGCTCAACGGGGCTACCTGCTCCCTCAGCTACTACACAGTCATAACGAGCATCTAAGTACTCAAATGCCTCTTTTACTGTAGGCTTTAGTGTGTCAAGGTCACGGTAGTACTCTCGTACTTCTTTCTCTGCTACAACCTTACCTGCAACTACCAGTGAAGCACTACTTCCACGCCCAGACTTTAGAAGTACAGGATTGTTCTGCCAAGAGGTTTCTACTTTAAGTACAGAGGCTTGAAAGTATTGGGCTACGGCTATCTCTGAGTTATCGGTAGCTACTTGGGCATTGTTAGAGACATTTTGTGCTTTAAAGGGTGCAACGGTGTAACCTAAGTCTTGAAGTATTTTGCCTATCACAAAAGTAATAGTACTCTTTCCCGCGTCTGAGCTGGTTCCAAATATACTGATATTATGCATCTAATGCCTTTTTTAAGTGTCGTAAATCATCTATAGATTTTACTGCTATACGTACATGATATGCACTAAGTCTATCAAAGTTTTCACAAGAGCGTACCATCACTTTGTAAGGGAGGAGCTTCTCTTGTAGTTCTTTGGCTGTGATATCTTTTAGCTCTACTAAAATATAGTTTGCATGTGATGGATAGTGTTTTTTTACCATAGGAGAGTTGTCCAATATATCTATAAGATAACGTTTACTCTCTAAGTTCTTTTGACGAGAGTTTACTTTAAAGTTTTTATCTTTTAGTACGGCTTGGATATAGCTACTATCAAAAGTAGAGAGTTTCCAAAGAGGTTCTTTTTCTTGAAGTAGTTTTATATTTTGAGCTTGTGATATAAGTGTTCCTATACGTATACCAGCAGCCCCAAAAAACTTAGTCATAGATTTTAATATATAGAGATTATGGAAACGGTGTAGCAAAGTAGTTGCAGAACGAAAAGGAGTAAACTCAATAAATGATTCATCTATAAGTACAGTACAGTTTTTCTTTTTCCATTGTTCTAAAAGTTTGTTTATACTATAAAACATTCCATCAGGGGTAGAGGGGTTTACAAAGATAACAAAGCTATTCTCTTTTACCTCTTCGTGTCTATTTTCAAATCTATCTATAATATGCAGTTGATACCCAAAAAGAGTTGCCGCTTTTTTGTATTCTAAGTAGGCAGGAGAGTAGATAGTACACTGTTTTAAACTTAAGTGTTTAAAGAGTGTAAAGATAGCCGAACTCCCACCGTTAAAAAGCTCCATATCCTCTACTTTAACACCATAGTGAGAAGATATAGCCTCATAGAGAGTACCATAGTTTGGGTAGGGTGCTATCTCTAAAGTATTAAAATTTACTTCGATACTAGGCTTTATAAAGTTAATGTTAGATGAGAGGTCTATAACTTCGGCTACTTCACAGTCACAAGCCTTGGCAAATGCTGTTACATCTCCTCCATGTTCAAAGGTTGTCATTTGAGCTTTATCTCCAGTCCTAACTTTACCTCATAAACTTCATTACAAAGAGCAGCCAATTTTTGACCTACAACACCAGAACGGTCAACATACTGACGGCTAAGTTTCTCCAAAGGTATCACCCCTGAACTCACATCGTTGAGTACAAAGACTATGTTTGCATCTATGTTACTCCAAGTCTCTACTTGAGCTAAAACAGCTTCTAAAGGTTCATCTATGGTATTGAGTAACCACATAGAGATACAGTCAACAAGGTACGTCTCACCACATTTTAAAACTTCATTTAAATCTCTAGTCTCCTCTATAGTAATAAAACAACTCTTACGCTGACTCAAATGCCTCTCTATACGCTCTTGCATCTCACTATCATTATAACTGTTATCATAAGTAGCAACATAATAAGGCTTTTTACCCACAGACAAAGCTAACGCTTTTTGTTCCGCTAAGAGGCTCTTACCTGACTTTTGTCCACCGTAGTATAGAGTTTTCATGATGAAATAAATCCTTTCATTACTGTAGGTCGGGGTGTCCTTTCCCGACATATATTGTATATGTTTTATAATTATAAATATTTTATCTAAATTTTATGATTAAGGCTCTAATTAATTACTATTCAAATTCATGTCGGGGAGAGGACACCCCGACCTACGAAAATCATCTCTTTACATTCAAAAACTATTATGTTAAAATGATGTTTGAAGAGAGAGCGTAAGCTCCCTCTGAGTGCTTTTAACTATTGTAGTATCGTAAGATAGCAACAATAATTGTAAGTATTAGGATTAATAACTCCATAGCACTCACACCCTTTCGCAGTTAAGATTTAACTAGCGAATATCAAACAACAGTTGTAGCTGTTGTTTTGAGAAACAACAAGTTAAACTGCATCTGAACTATAACCCAATTTTTAAAATCTTTATAAAAATATGTCAAATTATCATATTTCTATGTTTACTCTAATCTATATCAAATTCAGACGCAAGTTTTTGCATTTTTTCTTTTAAAATAGGAAAGTGAACTCGTATGACAGTTTCAATTAGAGCTAAATCTACTCCATCATAATCGTGAGCTATAAAATTTCTAACATTGTATGAACCTATAGTATCTTCTATTAAATTAAATTTCTTTAAAATAGTAGGGTCTATTTTATTAAGAGATTCGCCTATTTGCATAAGAGCCATCATCATAGCAGGTCTTGCTTCTATTTCATCTTCAAGGACTTTTGTTATTTTCCCATGTCTTAATACAATACTATCTATATGTGATATCATTTTCATGATAAAAGCTACTCTAGCTTCTGTAGATTTACTAGACATTAACTAAATCTCCCAAGATAAATTTTTTACCTATATCATTAAGTGAGCCTTTAGAAGTAAAATCAACAGGCATACCTAATATAGAAGAGATGTTGTCTTTTATCTCTTTTAATTTAGTAAATGCACCAAAACCACCATTTCTATTGGCAAACTCTTCAGCATTATCTATCTCATATAGTATATCAATATCACTACTACTGGTGTAGTCTCCTCTAGCATAAGAACCAAAAACACCTAAAAGAGTTATGCCCTCTTTTTTTAGTTTTGGTTTTAATGTAGTTAAAGTATTAAATATTTCATTTTTTGTCATCTTTTAACTCCTCTAAATTATATACTATCTATACATAAAAGCTTAGTTAATCCACTATCCTTTTTGCTGTGCTTGTAAAATATATTTAATAAGATATTTCCCAGATATTGTTGTCTCTATAGCAAATAAATTATTTTCACTAAGGCACTTATGAAGCTCCTTTCTTAACTCTTTGACTGTAGGAAGCTTTGAACCTTCTACTAGTACTAACATTAAATCTGACATATTTTTTCTTTAATTGTGTAAGCTATTGGCTCGTATGTTCTTTTTTTTAGAATATTTTACCCTATACTTATTTTGAGTTTTCGTTAGAAGTAATATATCGGTTATTGGCTTAAGCGGCATAGTCTAGCTTGTAGAGTAGTCAGATAATTA
>Ga0256837_1001553_pt1 | contig 15652 bp, 10 predicted proteins | sample 4562384metaG_FD_185976 | JGI IMG/M metagenome (GOLD analysis project Ga0256837, IMG submission 185976) | Hydrothermal vent microbial communities from Guaymas Basin, Mexico - 4561-384 | ecosystem: Environmental > Aquatic > Marine > Hydrothermal vents | place: Mexico: Guaymas Basin | collected... | reverse complement strand
TACTATTAATTCCATATTTCCTGACTCAATTTTACTTAAATCTAAAATATCATTAATAAGCAGTAAAAGATCATTTCCTGCTTTATGAATAACCGCTGTTTTCGAGATATCACCCTCTTTTAAATTACCACTCTGATTTTGAGTAAGTAGTTTTGAGAGGAGTATAATTGAGTTAAGAGGAGTACGAAGTTCATGTGACATATTTGCCAAAAACTCACTCTTATACTGACTTGCTTTTTCTAAATCATTGGCTCTTTTATCGAGATCCTCTTTCGCTTCTAATAACTCTTTATTTTTAATTTTCATCTCTTTAGCTTGAAGTGCTAACTGCTGCTGTTGCTCTTCCATCTGAACATTTGACTCTTGTAACTCTTCACTCTGTGTTTGTAACTCTTCAAATGCACTTTGTGATTTTTCAAGCAACTGTTTTATCTGTAAGTTTTGAGATGTTGCATAGAGAGAAGTTGCGAAGATAGAAGATGTTTTAAGGAGATACTCTTTTTGCACACTATTAAATGACTCAAAAGTCATAAACTCAACCACTCCTAAAAGCTCACCCTCGTGAATAAGAGGGAGGGTATAGATCTCTTTTGGTTTAGAGATTGTAAGACCACTCATGACTGTAATTCCATCATCTTTTATATTACGAAGTAAAATGACCTCTTTTTCAAGTGCAACCTGACCCACTACTCCCTCACCAAGTGTAAAACTATTTGAGCGATCATCACGTATATTAAAGGCAAATGAAGCAATTAGATTTAAGGTTTTACTCTCCCTATTAAAAGCATACACTGCTCCACTACTCGCACCAACATAACGACTTGCTGTTACTATAGATTTTTTTGCTAAAAGCGCCGTGTCACTCACACCACTTAATGTGTCACTATAAGAACTAATACCCTCATTAAAATAGATTTCATCAGCACTTTTTTCACTATTTTCTCGAAGTATCTCAGTCATTCTAGCTAAAGCAAGACTCAACTCGTCTCTATTTGATTGTGCAACAATGTTATCTGAAAAGTCCTCTTTTGTAATAGCATTTGCTTGATGTAGTATGGTCTTAAGATAACTTATCATTCTTAACATAGCTATTCCAAGTCTATCATCCTCTCCTACTGCCTTATACTCTATATCTATCTCACCTCTTGCTATAGACTCTGCAACCTCTGTCACTGTTTCAAGGTAAGATATAGTATCCATAAAAGCTAAACCAAGGGTATCTTCACCACTCTTAACAATTATTTTTGTATCATAATTTCCTACTGAAAGTTTCTGTGCTAAAAGTGAAATCTCCTTTAATCTTTTTGTCATATTTGTGATAGCTAAACCTAATTTATCATTTTTACTCAAAAGTTGAATATCTTTTGTAAACTCCCCTGCAGCAACAGCATTTACCTGAACAATTATAGTCTCAATGGCATCCACAAGTTTTGCAGAAGAGTGCACAATCTCTCCAACCTCATCATGTGCACTATACTCTATTTCAACTCTACTAATAACACCATGAGAAAGAGCCTTGAGTTGCCCTGTAACTAAAGAGAGTGGTCGTGTAATTTTACGAAGATAAAAACGAATAATAAGAAAGCTTAACACTAAAACAAATAGTAAAATCGAAAGAAATAACTTATTAAAATTTTCTAGTTTCGCTAATGCTACACTCTCATCCACATAAGAGATAATATACCAATACTTCTCTACCGAGCCCTTTAATGGATAGATTTTATGAAAAGAGTATAGTTTTCCATCTACACTAAAAGTTCCCTCATCCCCTTTAATATGCTTTGCTACTGTTGGATACTCACTTTTAAAGTTAAAGCCATGCTTGAGTTGTGTTCCCCAAAGCTTCTGTTTATCTTTATTATAAAGATAGTCACCTATATCATCAATTAAAAAATAAGAGACCTGTTTATCTGCATTTTTACTCTCATTTTTAGCAATAAGGTTTAAAACTTGATTTGCATAAGCACTTGCCACAAAAATCCCGATTAATACATTGTTTCCATCATACATAGGTGTAGAGTAGCGGATAACAGGAATATAAGGTTTTAATATCTTTCCATTTTCTATATTTAAATTCATCTTTGAGGCATAGAACTCACCTTTCTTTAGTCTTTTTGGTATCTCAACATAATTTCTACCTTGTTTATTTTGTAACTGCATTTGAGATTTTATATCTGCAACATCATGGACAGAGTCATACGATGCAACAATAAGCTCATTTCCATCCAAACCTATAACTCTTATTTTATAGTAATTTTTTTGTGTCTCTAAAAAATCTTCTAAAATATCTGAAAAAATCGTTTTCCATTTTTGAGACTGCTTGTCTACCGATATAGTTTTCCATGTCATGTACCGTTTTAATGCATAATTTTCACTCAAAAAACGAATATCTTTAGGAACACTCTCTAAATTTGCTTCTATAGAGAGCTGTATAGTTTCAGTATCTTTAGAGCTTAAATCATTAAAAGCACTTAAATATGCATCATGTGCACTTGAGTAACCTATCCATCCTATGGAACCAACACCTAAGAGAATAACTAAACTAAATATATAAAACATTTTATTTTCTAGTGACATTTTAAAACTCATCTTAATCTCCTAACATCTGTACGTAAAAGCACTACTTTCCTTAAACACCAGCTCATCAGCTGATCTACATCAGCAGGAGTTTTACCTACATAAATGCTTGCAGCTGGAGTAATATAGTGTGTTAAACCAACATATGCTTTTATTGTCTGTAGCTCTGCTAGTATCATCTGGTTCATTGTAAAAACCTTACTTGGTGTTACTTTCCCCTTTCTAAATGCAGAAAAATCAACAGTTGCTATACCTACACTAAACTGTATCTGTTTTATCTTTTCTAAAATTTCCATAGAGACTTCAAAAGTATCTGTAGATGTTGCTTTATTATTCCTTGCACTTGGTGCAGTGTTATCGTCTATAGAGAGATAATTTAGTACTGTAGTTAAATCATTATAAATTCTCATACTCTCACCAAATACATAAGAGGGAGTAAAACCTGACTGATTAAGCATATCAAACATCACCGATATCTTATTTAAAGCATTAAAAACATCAAGAGGTGTTTTATTTCTATACTCTATTTTTTTTGCTATAACAAGTGTATTAATATCTTTTCTAAACTTAAAAATTTTAATCTCTGCTAAAATTCTTTGTGTTTGCTCATACACCAAATCAAGATTTAGATTAAGTACAGGCTCCATATTTATAGGTTCTATCATTGGCAATTTATTTGATACACGTAACATATTTATTTTGATCGATATCTCATATGTCATCTGCCAAACATTCCTCGGCTTAAGTGGTGTTTTTATGGCCGTCTGCTCTGTAATCTTTACATCATCATATGAAACACCATAATGCTTTAGTAAAAGATGCATCTCATCATTAATAAGCATCACCTGTGCATACACATCAGTTGGAGTAATTGTTTTTGCAGATAAGCCTGTTATCAACAAAAGAAAAAACACTATTTTTATCATTTAACATCCTATATATAATCTTCTATACTAAATTATACTGCAACTCTTTCTTTAATTAAATTAAATCCTATATTATTCGCTATAATTGCGTTAATAAAAGTAGGAAAATATATATGCAAATATTTGGAAAATTTACGACTAACTTTGATATGGACTATATAAATGGTCACTATATCTACTTAAATGAAAATGATGAAGATCAGATTACAAGTGAAGATCTTAAGCAGATGCTCAAAAAAAAGAGAAAAAGTGTCTGTGGAACGGTCATCCTCTATAACCCTGAGCTTACCCCTGTAGGTTACTCAATGAGTCATTTTTTACAAGAGGATGGCTTTGATAAGTATGATGAATTTGTACCACTCACTGAGGATCCAATGAGTTATGTTATAAATGCAGGACTTAAACATATATACCCTGGAAAACTAGTAGAGATTAAGTACCTTTTTGGATACAACCGTCCTAATATCGCACCAACTCCAATCATAGAAGAGTTTGATTCAGATATAGATAAACTTACATCTTCACAATTTACACGCTATGATAGAGAACTAAACTACTTAGATGTACCTAATATTCGTATTAGTGGTAAGTTTGTCTTTTTAGGCATGGGACATAAGTATGATAGACATCATAAAGCTATTATTGCTTATGCTCGCTCTCTTGCACAACAGGTCACTAAACTCGGGAAGCAAGTAGTTTTTCTTCATGATAACAACTATGATCCAGATGAGGCTATTGAGATGGCTTACTTCCTCTCCCCTGTAGCAACAGGAAAAATGAAAGAGATTCGAGCCAATGCCTTTAAAGAGATCTTTAAAGAGTCTCCGCACAAAGTAGTGAAGATTCGACTTTAAAGTTTTTTCGCCCATCTTGCGAAAAAACGAGCACTCTGTAGTCGAGGGCTTATCTCTTTATCTTCTAAAATATACGCAGAGAGTAGTTTAGCAAGATAAGGAGCTAATACAAATCCATACCCACCACTTCCATTTATCATACTCAAATTTGGATAGTAACTATATGCTGAAAAATTTGGTTTTTTTGTTTGAAACTTAATAGATTTATTCTCCAATGTTTCTCCTGACATTACAAGCGAACCAATAATAGGCATATAATCAAAAGAACCAGAACGTAGCCCCATATAATCTTTCAAAACCTCTACATTTTCTAAAGAGAGTGTTCGACTTGCTTTTTCCAAAATCTCCTCTCTTCCTGAAGCTATATCATAAGGCTCTGTATCTCTTTGGGGATGATAATGCACATTATGGGTTGCCCCTATGGCTAAGTGACCATCACGACTTGGAGAGATACTTACAAACTGATGTAAGGAATTAGGATTATCTGTCGTAGTTCTTATATCTATTCTATGTCCCCAAACACCACGAAGTTTTATATAGGGCTCATGAATGACTGTATCATAAGCCCCTGTAGCTAAAACAACTTCTTTTGCTCTATACCTCTCGTTTATCACCCAACTACCATCACTATACTCTAAACTTTTCACTTTTTCTTGCTTAAAAGTTGCTGACTTTGAGAGTGCTTGACACATTAATGCTGCATCTACAATACCTGCATTTAAAGAGAGTGACTCCCTTTTTTGTTCTTTATGTGCTAAAAGTTCTAAAGAAGTTTTTTCTTTATATATACGAAGTATCTCTTCATCTACACTATCTTTTGCTATATGAATTAAAATTGCTTTTGTAAAAAGTTTTGGAAAGTTTTTCTCATAAAACTCCATAGAGTAGAGAAATGCAGTATGAAGTAACTCTTTAAGCTCTCCACTCTTGGAAAATTTTGGACTTACAAATGCACCTGCTGCACCACTCCCTCCACTAGCAATACCACCCTCATCAAAAAGAATGACTCTCTTACCAGCACTGCTAAGCTCATAAGAGATACATGCCCCATTAATACCAGCACCAATAACAGCTACATCATACATAAATTACTCATTAGTAGCACTTCTAATACTATAACGTTTCAAAATTTCAGGATTTGCTTTTTCTGCTGTTTCTCTCTCTATGGCAACCTTAACACCATCACTATTTTCTAAAATAAGAAACTTACCCTTAAAGTTATGAAGTATCTTGTTAAATGCTCTAAAATCTTTAAAACTTTTTCCATCTATTTTATCTATTAACCAGAGAGAAAAATTATGATTTCCTCTATTACTTTTATCTGCTAAAACTTTTAAGAGAAGAACCTCTTCATCTTTTTCTGGAGTTGCCCACTTACTCGATGCTACTCGGAGAGAGAGGGATGCTCTTGTAGCTAAAAGGAGATTACGACTCAAAGGAGAAAAAACATAACCACCATAAATGGTATATCTTGGCATAACATCATGCTCTACTGTATTGACTAGAAGATCATCATCTGCTATGTTTGTTATTTTCACCGTAATTGTTTTATGTTTGCCATCTCTAAGTATCTCAAATACCACACTCTCACCCAACTGTTTCTCATCAACATAGTAAATTAAAGAGGTAAACTGCTCGGGTATAAACTCTACTGTTCCATCATTTTTAATTTGATGAGCATCAATACTTAGGAGTATGTCACCATTTTGAAAAACACCAAATACAGAAGATTTTTTAGAGATATCCATAACCATAACACCACTCATATCTTTTTTCATCTTATACACACTACGGATCGCTTCATTTTCCATTTTCTGTGTTGCAAATCCTAAATGACCAAATCCATCGTAAACACCATCATCAATATCTTTTAAAAAGTGTTTGACTATTTCAGTAGGGACAAGATAGCCTATACTTTGACTCTTTGTGATCTGCTGCATAACTACACCAACTATTTTTCCATCACTTATAGCAGGACCTCCACTATTTCCAGGATTAACTGCTGCATCTATTTGTATAGCTAAAAAACGCTCTCTTGAGTGGGCATAACGATTATGTTCAATACGAGAGACTATTCCCTTACTAACACTTAAAGAGTTTCCACCCATAGGAAAACCATAAACGGTTACTTCCTCTTGAACAGTAGGAAGTGAACCCAATTCTAAAGCATGTGCATCTTTAAAAAATCCCTTTTCTTTTACTTTTAGCAGTGCTAAATCTGCCTGATGTGAAATAAATTCGACCTCAGCCTCATAGCGTTTTGTCTCCCCATAACGTTTTACCTCTATAAATGTTTCATTCGCTACAACATGAGCATTTGTTAATATACGATTACCAGATATAATACTTCCTGACCCATGGGAGCGTTTAATGCTTGTATTCCAAGGAGTGAGGTAATTTGGTACTTTAGAGACTGTGTAAATTTTTACAATGGACTCTTTTATACTTGAGTGAAGTGCACTAAAAGAGAAAATCATAATAAAAAGAATTTTTATCATCGAAATACAACCCTATTTCTACCACTTCCCTTTGCATCATAGAGTGCTTCATCAGCACGTTTTAAAAGATCGTCCAGTGTTTTTGTCTCCTCATCTGCTGCAGAGACTCCTTCACTTATTGTTACTTTTATCACTTCATTATTTTCTATATTTATCTCTAATGCTTCTACCATTTTACGAAGTGAATCTATCTTCTCCTCCACTCTATCAGAAGAAGTTTCATGACAAATAATTGCAAACTCCTCACCCCCAATACGCCCAAAAACAGTTGCATTAATAATATTTTTTTCAACAACTTCAGCCACTTTTTTAATCACAACATCACCAACAGAGTGACCATAAGTGTCATTAATATTTTTAAATTTATCTATATCTATCATTACGGCATAAAGGTTCTCTTTTTTATCTTTGAAAAGTGCTTCAGAGAGTTCAAAAAACTTTCTTCTATTATAAATACCTGTCATCATATCATAAGATGCTAACTGATCTAAATTGTAAATAAGTGCTCGTATATCAAGCTGTGTCTTAATTCTGACTAATAACTCCCTAGGTTTAAAAGGTTTTGTCACAAAATCTATGCCACCTGCTTCATATGCTCTCTCAATAGAAGCCTCATCCGTTTTTGCAGTTATAAAAATAACCGGAATATCCTTCGTTCTACTCTTTGCTTTAATATGTCTACAGACTTCATACCCATCCATATCTGGCATCATAATATCCAAGAGTATAACATCTATCTTTTCATCATTGACTATCTCTAATGCTATTTCACCATCAGTTGCTACAAAAACCTCATAAATATCACCTAAGAGCTCTATAAGAATATCTATATTTGTTTCAGTATCATCAACAACGAGGACATTTTTAGACATCTTTTAGTAGCTCCAACGCCTCTTTAAATTTATATTTTTTCACTAATTTTTCTACTTGTATAAATTTATGTAAGTCAGCTTCACTCAATTCATACTCCTCAACCTCAGCAATCACTACTGCACACTCTTTTGGTTTTTTTGTAGAAACCGCTGCTATAAATTTTCCTAAAAGCTCTTGACGTTTTATATTTGTCATCTCTATAGAGCCTTTTTGCTCGTATTTTTCTTGCTTTACAAGTGCTAAGTCAGAGAGAACATTATTAAGTGCTTCATAAAATCTAGGAAGTAAGCCAGCTGCCTCATTACTATTCAACTCATGGACAATAAGATTTAGTGCTGTTGCCCCTATGGTCGCACTTAATCCTTTAATAGTATGCATCTCACGTTTAAACTCTTTAGATTCTAGCTCTTCAAGCTTAATTCCGCTATAAGCATTTTTAAAATCATCTAATATTTTAAGATAAAGTTGCTCATCATTTGCAAGGTGTAAAAGACCTATTTCAGTATCAATATATTTAAACTTATTAAAAGTAGCCCAAGGCTCTTCTTCTTGAAAAATATCTGCTTTTTCCTCTGTTTTTTTCTCTACTTTGACATTTGTAGTGATATACTTAAGGAGCGTTTCACAAAGAGCATCTACTTCAACTGGTTTATGTAAATACTCATTCATTCCCACTTTTTTTGTCTCTTCTATATCTTCTTTCATAACATCTGCAGTAAGTGCAATAATAGGAATCGTTTGACTTATCTCACGAATACGACGGGTTGCTTCAAAACCATCCATAATAGGCATATGAATATCCATAAGAATAAGAGCATATTTATTTGCTTGAAACATCTCCAAGGCCTCTTGCCCATTGTCCGCAATATCTATGCGAATGCCACTTTTTTTAAGCAATCCAACAAGTATCTCTTGATTACTTTTATTATCTTCAACAAGAAGAATCGTAGAATCTTTTAAAGAACGTTCATCATCAATACTAAGCTTTCTATCTTTAGTAATATCCTCTTGTGCTACTTGTGAAAGTTTTACTTCAAGTGTAAATGTAGAACCTTTATGTTCTACACTCTCTATAGCAATATTTCCACCCATAAGACGAGCAAGATTTTTTGAAAGGCTAAGACCCAGTCCTGCACCTCCATACTTTCTTGTAGTACTTGTATCGGCTTGATTAAAAACTTTAAAAAGATTTTGCTGTTGCTCTTCACTCATCCCAATACCAGTGTCAATTACCTTAAATTTATAACGTACACCATCATTTGAAATATCTAAACGAATAAAACCATCATCTGTAAACTTAATAGCATTATTGAGTAAATTTATAAGTACTTGAGATATTCTTAATCTATCCCCTTTGAGATAAATTGGAAGATCATCTGCATAGTGTATTTGACACTCAAGTGATTTTTCATGTACTTTCGACTGCACAACTCCTGCCACATCAGAAATAAGCTCTTTAAGATTAAAACTTGTCTCATCAATTGTGAGTTCACCATCTTCTATTTTAGAAAAATCCAAGATATCATTAATGATATTTAAGAGTGAATTTGAAGAGGAGTGTATCGTTCTAATATAGTGTTTTTGTTGATTATCAAGTGTAGTCTGCGTTAACAAGTGTGTCATTCCAATAATTCCATTCATTGGAGTACGTATCTCATGTGACATATTTGCAATAAAATTTGACTTTGCTTTTTCAGACTCTTGTACTTTAAGTTTTTCTAGTTTTAAATCTTTCTCTTTCTCTTTTAAATCACTAATATCAATAAGAGACATAATCCCCTTACGAGAACCTTGGCTATCATCATAAATATTTTGTACTAAAACAGGGAATGGAGTCTCATTTTGCTTAATTGCTTCACTCTCATATACTTCAGTAGAGCGGCTTAATATATGTTTTTTAACAAGTTTCAAAGAATCTGCTTCAATAAAATCAAAAAGTGTACATCCTAATGCATCCTCCATATTTTCAAATCCAAAAAGCTTTACTCCAGACTCATTAATAGCAACACAACTATCATTTTCAAAAATAATAATAGATTCTATAGTGTTGTTAAATAGATACTCAAAACTAAAAAGAGCATCTTCATTATTTGAAAATTCCTCTTGAATCTTTTTTTTCCAGTAAAAATGCTGTGCAGCAAAAGCTGCAATAGAGAAAACACTCAGTGCTAATAGTAACCACATCATTAATTTATATACCCATTATTGTTTACTTTTAAGATGTAAAGATCTTTACTGTATGTTTCTAAAGATGTTTTATACCCTGTCACTATATATCCATCCTCTGTTTTTATAATCGCCTTTGCCACATCATTTTTGTCTAATCCATACTTTCTATTCCAGATCACTTTTCCATCCTTGTTCAGTTTTAAGAGATATGCATCACTACTATAACTCTCTGTATCTTTTGTATATCCGGCTATTACATAACCATCTGAACTTTGGACTATGCCAAAGCCCTCTTCATCTTCGCGAGATCCATAGTGTCCACTCCACTGCTCTTTTCCATCTGCACTTATCTTAACGACATAAATATCTTGCTGATTTCGTATGTCACTATCTGTTGTACCAACAGCAATATAACCGCCATCATCAGTTGCTATAACCTGATGAAAAACTTCATCAAAACGATAACCGTATGTGTTATGCCAAACTCTATTTCCCTCTTTATCAAGCTTAATGAGATATGCATCTTCTCCACCACGACCCCAAGTTTTTGTCATACCCGCTATAAGGTAGCCATCTGTCGTTTTAATAATGGAGTTTGCTTCATCTACTTTTGAGCCACCATAGCGTTTAATCCCATTTCGTTGCCCCTCAGAATTTATGGCATTTACATAAATATTTGTCTCAGAAGCAAAAAATTGTACATGATTTTCATACCCTGCAACTAAAGTATTTTCATCAGAAATTTTTACTATATCATTTCCACGATAGTAATCATCTTTATCTGAGTAATACCCTTTTTGCCATAAAACAGTACCATTATTTTTAATTCTAGCTACAAAAAGGCTCTCTACCCCATTTCCATAACTACCACTGTATCCAGTAAGCATATAACTATTTTTGAGTGCAACTACCGCGTTCGCTTCATCATTTGAACTACCACCAAGTGCTAAAGAGTACTCTTTGTTACCAAACTTATCTATTTTTACAACATAAGCATCTTTCTGTCCATCACCAAAGCTTGCAGTAGATCCAACTACCAAAAAGCCATCATCTAAAGCGATAATGTCATTCCCTTCTTCATCATAACGACCACCATAACTTACAGCAAAAGTAGTTTTTGTTTTTGTAGTACGGTAGGTACTTAAAAGTGAGGCTTCATCCGTGTAAGCATGCAATGTAATATCTTTATAGATATACTTTACCTTACACCATCGCTCCGATGTACGAGTAGAGTAACAACGCTGCTTTATGAGATCACCTTTATCAGTAGAGACTGTTGCTATAATATTTGATCGATTATCTTTATTTGCATAAAGATCTATAAAAGTACCATCACTGGTTTGTGTTACACCGGCAAAGAGTGCAGATGTAAAGAGAGAGAGATAAAAAATATTTTTCATAATATTTTCTCCTTGCTTGCAATATCTCTTATATTACTACAAAATTTATAAAACTATAGACGTAAGATTTAAAATAATACTAATTAAAGAAAAAGTGCGTGAAAAAGGGAGAGGAAAAGAAAAAAGTATAATATAATATTATACTTTAAATAAAAAAATGAGTTAAATACTCACTTCTTTAATATCTGCTATTTTAAGAATACTTTTATAAATATTTGCCACTAAAGCTTTTCGGTTCATTCGAACTGCCTTATTTTCTACATTTACCATGACATTTGTAAAAAAGTTATCTAATTCTGGTTTTAAACCCAAAAGAGCATCTAGTTCCTCTTCAAAAGAGCTATAAAGAGTCTCATTTACAGCACTAAATCTACTGAACAACTCTTGCTCAACATCCTCTTCAAAGAGTCTATCATCTACTAGCAACTCATCTCTTAAATCTAAATCTTTTGTAATGTTCGCTACACGTTTAAATGTTGCACTTACCTCATCAAAACCTTCAGAGTTTACAAGTGTGTCGAGTGCTTCTATTTTACTACCAAGAGCAAGTAAACCTCTCTCTCCAGAAGCAAGAACAGCTTCAATAACAGAAGGATTTACAGAGTAGTAACGTTTAAGACGTTCAAGTATAAAACGCTCTAATTTTTCTAAATCTATTGCAGCATAGTTCTCCGACAACTCCTTCATAGTCTCTACAATATTAAATTCGAAATGAAACTCATTGACTATACGCATTATTCCATTTACTGCACGTCTAAGGGCAAAAGGATCTCTCGAACCTGTAGGTATTTGGTTTACACTAAAGAGTGCTAAAAGTGTATCGAGTTTTATACTCATAGCAACAATTGCACTCAAAGGGGTAGAGGGAAGTGCACTCTCTTCACCATCGGGGAGATACTGCTCAGCAATAGCCGTAGCAACTGCTTCATTCTCACCCTGCTCTAGCGCATAGTACCCACCCATAAGTCCCTGAAGCTCAGTAAACTCATAGACCATCTCACTCATAAGGTCAGCTTTTGCTAATGCAATAGCACGATTAAGATCACTTGTATCACTTCCTAAACCATATTTTTCATATAATTTTTTGGCTATTACACCCTCACGAGCTATTTTATCACTAACTGTTCCAAGACCTTTAAAGAATGTTATTTTTTCTAAGCCTTTTGTGCTGAGCCCATTTTTAAGGTCATTATCCCAAAAGAAGAGTGCATCTGCTAAACGTGGACGAAGTACTACTTCATTCCCAGCTATAACTTCTGAAAAATCATCTGTAAGTGCATTTGAAACTACTACAAATTTATTTAAGAGCTTAGCATCTTTAAAGACAGGAAAGTAACGCTGATGCTCTTTCATAGAGGTAATAATAACTTCAGGAGGGAGTCTTAAAAAACTAGCATCAAAAGATCCCAAAAGTGCAGTAGGATTTTCTGTAATGGCTACAACCTCTTCAAACAATGCCTCATCCACTTCAATATCTAAAGAGTTTTGAGACTCTATCGCTTTAAAATCAGCTTTTATTTTATCTGCCCTCTCATCGGGAAAAAGTGTCACACCACCCTTTTTAAGTACTTCAAAGTACTCTTTTGCACCACTAATTTCTAAAGAACCAAACTTTGATATACGATGCACAAAAGTATGTTTTGCTGAGACAACATCAAAAAGAGTAAAAGGGACAAGTCTATCATCAAGCATAACATTTACCCAACGTATTGGGCGAATAAAACTTTGACTTGAACTTCCCCAACGCATTGTTTTTCCAAACTCTAAAGAGTTAATCCACGATGTTATTATTTCTGGTAATAACTCAGTAGATGCTTTTCCTTTCACATCTTTTCTATAATAAAGAACTTCTTTACCACCCTTCTCTATAGAACTTAATGCATCAAGAGCCACCCCACATTTTTTGGCAAAGCCATTTGCGGCAGGAGTTGGTTCACCATTTTTATAGGCTACAGATAAAGGAGCTCCAAAAAATTCCTCAACACTATCTTCTTGAGCTACTTTAAACTCTCTATGCCAAACTACAAGACGTCTCGGTGTGTAATAAAATTCAAACTCACCTAAAAGGGAGTGTTTCTCTAAAATATTCGCATATTTTTTACTAATATTTTTTAGTTCTTTTAAAAGTGGAACAGCAGGAAGTTCTTCAACCCCTATCTCAATAAGTAATGGTTTTAGCATAATAATATCTCTTTTATTTAAGTATAATTACTGCGATTTTACCTATATTTTTGTTAAAGAGTGCTTTTATTGATAAAAATTAAAAATATTAGCCTCTAAAAAAAATTCGCATTTCAAGAAAAAAAGTTCTTTTACACTATTTAGCTCTCAAAATCACCATAACCACTCTTTACCTGAACACGTTTTGCAAGCATCTTCAAGCTAGGACTTATCTCCCCTTCAGCAATATGATAATGCTCATGAAGTTTTTCTAAAGAGTCATCTATCTTTTTAGAGAGAGAAATACTTAACTCTTCTATATTTTGTTTCATCTCATCAATCTGCTTCTCTTTACCTTTTGCTAAATCACTACTAATAGCTTCTAGCTGTGCCTGCGCTTTTACATAGTCAGACTTTACAACCTCTACATCTTTTACAATCTCTTTGAGTGTGCTATAAATATCATGCAATTCACTATTTTGTAATTGTAACTCCTGCATTCTGTTTGTTGAGAGTACCATCTGATTCATAATGATTTCACTCTGTTTTCGAATAGTATCGAGTCTTTGTTCACTCTCACTCAAGCTAGTATCAACACCCTCTGTATGTGACTTTAACTTAGAGAGTTGCATCTCTACTACTTTAGTGACACCCTGCATCTTTCCTAAAGTCTCCTCTGTTATGTTTTTAGCAATTTCATGAGAAACTCTTCTGATCTTTTCTATATCTGCTGTTAATGTATCGATATCTTCAGAGATATCAACCCTACTCTCTACCGCATTTTGCAGTAACTTTGTAAGTTTATTGTAGTGATCTTGTTCAGCTATTCTCAAGATATCTATATGCTTATGTACTACATTATCAAGTTCAGGAAGTTGCTCTACTGTAAAATATTCAAATGCTTTACTTACATCTTTATGCCAAGACTCCATTGCATCAAACTTCTCAATAAACTCTATTTGATTCGATTGAATACTGTCTAGTGCTTGAATATCCTCTTTAAATTTTATACGAATTTCTTCTTGAGAATTTCGTTCTAAGGATTGAGTGTGATTCATTTTCTCTTCTATCTCAAGAATAAACTCTTTAAGCTCTGTTATTTCAGAGACTAAAATTTTACTAAATTCCTCTTGATATCTTGCATTTTCAGAAATCTGTGTCTGATGCATTACATTCATAACTATATAGAGTAAAAGGGCCACCAAAAGAGGGAAAAGAGACTCTCTTATAAGAAAAATAGCATCTGTAGTTTCAGGATGAATAATAAAGTGGACTAAGGATGCTATAGCTCCTATTCCTATCATAATTGGTGCATAGTTTATTTTGTTTGGACGTTTGAGTATTACTATCTGTCGTATAAAAAGTAGTGCCATAAAGGCAAATGCTAAAAACAAGTCACTATTAAACATTAGATACCCCTCTTCTTTAAGTGAGATATTTTATCATAAATATTTATAAAATGATACTCACTACCTCTTTTGGATCTGCTACGATGTATTTATACTCACTTTGAGGAGTAAAACCCCAAGTTGCAAAAAGCCCTTTTATATTTGCACTTATAGCACTCTGCATATCTTTAGAGTTATCCCCTACCATCCAAGCACTATCTCGCTCTCTATTATAATTATAAAAACCGAGTATTTTTATAAGCATTTCAGGATTTGGCTTTGACTTCTTAACTTCATCTGCCCCTACCACTAAACCAAAAAAATCTAAAACATCTAAAGAGTCTAGCATTAGTTTTGCAAATTTTGTTGGAGCATTTGTAGCCACCCCAAGCTTTACATCTTGCTCTTTTAAAGAGTGCAACATCTCTAAAACACCCTTATAAAGAAAAACATTTTGAGTACACTGCTCTGTATAGTGTTTCTCAAAAGCAAGTTGATCTTTTTTTTCATACCCCTCTGTGCCATAAAAGAGTTTAGGAAGGTTTCTCACATCTGCATTTATAGCATCAACAACAAATGATTCACTCAAAGGTTCTAAACTATAGTGAGCTTCTCTAATCGCATTTATAGAGAGAGTTATATCTTTTTTAGAATCTATGAGTGTTCCATCCATATCAAAAATCACTATCTTTTGCATTACTTCATCTTCTCATATATTTCACACAATGCATCTACAAAAAGATCACTATCATTAGCACATCGAACGACTCTATACTCTTTAAATCCAAGTGCTTCAGCTATCTCTCT
>Ga0256837_1001552_pt1 | contig 15659 bp, 9 predicted proteins | sample 4562384metaG_FD_185976 | JGI IMG/M metagenome (GOLD analysis project Ga0256837, IMG submission 185976) | Hydrothermal vent microbial communities from Guaymas Basin, Mexico - 4561-384 | ecosystem: Environmental > Aquatic > Marine > Hydrothermal vents | place: Mexico: Guaymas Basin | collected... | reverse complement strand
AAGCAGTAGATAGATGCCATAGAATGGGACAAAAAAATACAGTATTTTCTTATAAAATGATTACAAAAGGGACTATTGAGGAGAAGATTCTAGAACTTCAATCTCAAAAGCAAGATATGACAGATATGGTAATAAGTGGCGAAGATGGCTCTCTCAAAGGGTTCAGTAGTGCAGATTTAGATTATATATTGGGGTAGGGATTTAAACCATATTTATAATAAAAACAGTACAATAAGAACTTAAAATAAATCATATAATAGAGGGTTTAATGCAAAACGAGAAATTATCAAAAAACAAACAAGCTTTCTTTTCACAACTTGAGTCAATGTTCGCAGGTCGTGAGTTAGAAAACTTCAAAGGTAAGAGTGGTTTTGCTAATCTTTTATCAATAAAATCAGAGTATTTTAAATATATAAAAAAAGAGTTAGAATCTAAAATAAAAAAAACTTTTACTGTTTCAAATAGTGAAAATGAACTTTATATAAAAGCTTTTACTTTTTTTGATAGTTTTTTAAATGAAACTGGCTGTCCCTATTTTAATAAAACAGAATTTTATAAAAACCTTTATGAAAAAGTTTATACAAACTCTTCTGATACAGCACTTTTTTATAAAACAAGTAAGCTTTACTATGTAAAAAGTGATTCTATACCAACAGATGCTAATTATGAGATAAAAAATGATGATGAAGAGAGTTTAAGAGCTAAAATAGTTTTTGAAGTGAGTGATGATTTAAAGTATTCATCTACTAATGAAAAAAAAGAGTTAAAATTTATACTTAAAGATTTAAGTAAAAGTGAAAAGAGTATAACTCTACTTATAGTGTATAAAACTCAAAAGGTAGATTTAGGGGATGATTATAGTTTTGAACTAAACTCTAAAATAGTAGATAAAAAATATGAGCTTATATCTTCAAACAAAGCAAATTTAAAAAAGTTTGATGAACTACTAGAAAATTATGAGTTAGATATAACTCCTAGTGAACTCTCAAAAGCTATACATACTTATAAAAAACAGAGAGAGATAGACTTTTTTATTCATAAAGATGCAAGTACATTTTTAAAAGAGCAGTTTAATCTTTATATGTATAACTATCTTTTTAATGATGATGAGATAAAATTTAATGATTGGGATGTAAAGAGACTACAAGATATTAAAAATATAAAAGAGACTATTTTTGAAACCATAGAACTTATCGCTAAGTTTGAAGATGAACTTAAAGCGATGTGGTTAAAACCAAAGTTTGTAAGAAATCTAAACTATATAATCACTCTCGATAAGATTGATAACTCTTTACATAGTGAGATTTTAGAAAACAAAGAGTTAGTAAAAGAGTGGAAAGAGTTAGAGCTTATAAAAGATGATGAGTTAATACAAAATGAATATTTACCAGTAGATACAAAATATATAAATGATGAACTGAAATATAAAATATTAAGTAATTTTGATAATCTTGATGAAGTAACTGATGGTGTACTTATAAAAAGTGATAATTTTCAAGCTTTAAATACGATACTTCCTAAATACAAAGGGCTTATAGATTTAATATATATAGACCCACCGTTTAATACTGGTAGTGATTTTGCATATAAAGATAGATTTCAAGATAGCACTTGGCTTACTTTGATGGAAAATAGGCTTACTTTGAGTAAAAATTTGTTGAGTGATAAGGGGAGCTTTTATTTACATCTTGATAATAAAGCAAATCATTATGGTAAAGTTTTATTAAATAATATATTTACATTTGAAAATTTTAGAAATGAAATAATTTGGAGTTATTCAACTCTTGGAAGACCTAATGATAGGTTCGCACAAAAACATGATACTATTTATGTTTACGGAAAAACTAAAGATACTTTTTTCGATGAATTAGGTGCAAAAATACCATATACTAAAGAATATATAAAAAGTCATTTTAGAGACTTTGATGATGATGGGAGACCATGTAGAAAGAGACTTGATGCTGGAAAGTGGAGAACATATTATCCTGAGGATGGAATGATACCAAATGATGTATGGAGTATCCCTTATGTAAATTCTCAAGCGATAGAAAGAATAGGTAATGAATTTACACAGAAACCTGAAAAACTACTTTCACAAATTATAAAGGCTTCATCTACAGATACTTCAATAGTAATGGATTATTTTAGTGGAAGTGGTACAACAATTAATACTGCACATAAATTGAATAGAAAATGGATTGGTGTAGAAATGGGAAACCATTTTAATACAATTGTAATACCTAGGCTCAAAAAAACATTATCAGGCTTTATTAGTGGTATTAGTGAAGAGCTAGAAGAGAGCAATCTTAAAAAAGGTGGAATAGTAAAATACTATGAACTAGAAACCTATGAAGATGTTTTAAGTAAAGCTTTTTACAATTTAAGCGATAAAAATTTAATAGACTTATATAAAAGTGAAAAGTTAGCTACGGATAAAGTAATCAATGTAGATAATGAGAGTGTAAAATTAAATGTTGATGCAATATACAATGATATTAATATTTTTGAAACCATTTCAAATACTACTGGATTTAAAATCAAAAAACTTTATGAAGATAGATGTCTGTTTTTAGATGGCGATAAAGAGGTAGAGATTAAAAAAGATGAGTTGTTATTTAGTGAGTATCCTTTCTTGCGAAAACTTGTTTGGTGGAAATCATAATGGCATCAATTATAGATATTAGCGATAAGATTGATTTAGCATTTTTTAAAAAGAGTGGTAATGAATTTGAAGATTTTATTGTTAGATTTTATAAAATTGATTATCCTGAACTTTTAGCTGTCAAGCCCCAAGGTTCAAAAGGGGATGGTGCTAATGATGGGTACTTGTCAAATGAATTACTATTACAAGTATATGCACCCCAAAAACTTGATGCTAAAAGTGCTATTGAAAAAATAGAACATGATTTTTATAGAGCAAAATCTGAAAAATGGAACTTTAAAGAGTGGCATTTTGTAGTAAATGATAAGTTTAATAATATTCATAAAGAGATACATCAAAAAATGGATGAATTAAAAAAACTAAATCCTGCAATAATTATTAAACTTAGAGATAGTGAAACTTTAAAAAATATGATTATAGATTTATTGCAAAACAACAGATTAAAAGTATTTATTTTACTAAATATAGATAAAGATATTAGTGAGTTCAATAATTTTGAGCAAGTTGAACAAGTAATAGAATCTATCTCTAAAGAAAAAGCAATAAGAGGATTTAGTGATAAGAATTTTAAAAACTTCTCAAAAGAGATATTTTTACCTGATGGTATAAAAAAGCTTGAAATAAATATTGAAGATAAAGATACCTTTAAACAGTTTGGAGCATATCTTGAAAAGTCAAAAGAGGTTATTGAAGAGTATAAAGAACAAATAGGCTTAGATTTGTTTGAAGATGTAGGCGAGTATATTATAAAAGAGTATGAAAAATATAGTAATTCTTTTAAAGCTGAAGAATCATTATCTAAAACTTTTAATGCTCTCTATGGTAAGTTAGAAGATGATAGAAACCTTGAAACTGCTTTATGGGTAATTATCGCTTATTATTTTGATATTTGTGATATAGGTGAAATAAAATGATAATGGGCAATAAAATTGTAAAAGTTGAAGATGCTTTTATAACTTTAGGTGGGTATATCTTGTCAATATTAAAACAACAAAGTATGGATATAGATAGATTGTATATTGAGTTTAAAAAGATATATCCAAAGAATAATATTGATTTTAATCATTTTATATATGCTCTTGACTTTTTATTTATGATAAATAAAATAGATATTTTAAATGATGATATTTTAGAGGTAAAAATATGAGATTGATTCAACTTTCAAGTAGTGATAGTAGATTTGAAACATTAACTTTTAAACCACAATTAAATATTATAGTTGGTCAAAAAGTATTTAAAGATGATAAGAAACAAACTTCAAATGGTATTGGAAAAAGTTTAGCTTTGATTTGTATCGATTTTATGCTTGGTAAAGGTTCAACTTCTAAAGAGATTAAAAAGTTAAAAGAAGTGCTAAAAAAAGAAAATATTATCTTAACATTGGTATTTAAACATAATAATGAAGAATATGAAGTTAGTAGAAGTCATAATAAAATTTGGCTTTATGATACTCTTTATGAAAAAGAGAATGATTATATTGAATTTTTAGATAGTTTGTTAGATGTAGAATATAGTTTCAGAAATGTGTTTGGAAGATTTTTTAGAACAAATAATGAGAGTTATATTGAAGCTATAAGTCAAATAACAACAAAAGAAGATGGATATAAAAATAATTTAATCAATGCTTATTTACTTGGTTTGGATTTAGAATTTTTAGAGAAGAAAAAACTACTTAAAGTTGAAGATAAGAGATTAAAACTTTTACTTAGAGAACTTAAAATATTACAAAATAATGTAGATAAAGAAAAAGAATACGAATTATCAGAAAAATTAAAAAAGATTGAATTAAATCTATCTAAATTTACAATAGAAAAAGATTTTCATGATATAAAACAAGAAGCAGATATTTTAACAAATCAACTTCAAAAAATGAGAAATAAAATAGCATACTATAATAGAGAGATAAGAAATAAAAAGAATATAATTGATGTTAATCATCAAATAGATATTGATATAGATAAATTAAAAGAGATGTATGATGAGGTGAAATTCTTTTTAGATAAAGAGGTTTTAAATCATATAGAAGCTGTCAAAGAGTTTCATGAAACTCTTTTCAAAAATAGAAGAGAGAGAGCAGTTAAAGATATTGATAAACTTGAAAAAAGTATTGAAATTATTGAAAAAGAATCGGTAACTTTAGATAAAAGAAGAAGTGAAATTTTTAAATATTTAGAAAACAGAGGTGCATTAGAGGAATATCATTCTCTAAATAAAGAAAAAGACAATATTAAAGAGATATTATCTGATATGCGAAGTAATGAAAAATCTATTAATAAATTTAAAAAAGACCAAGCTGATATAAAATTAAAGATTGATAAGTTTAAAAGAGAACTGATAGATTTTGAAGAAAAAATGAAAGAGAGAATCGCATTTTTAGGAAAAAGTTTTAGAGAAATTTCAGAAGAGTTTTATGATGATAAGCCAGGATTTTTAAATATAGAAATATTAGATAAATTTAATACTGAAAAACTATATAAGATTGAACCAAGGATAGATGAAGATAATAGTAGTGATGGAATTAAGGAAATGAAAATATTTATATATGATATGCTGATATATAAATTAAATTCAACTTTAATAGGTTTAGTTGGTCATGATAACAGGTTATTTGATATGGTCGATGAAAGACAAATTGCAAAGGTTTTTGAATATACCAATAAAAATCTATCTCAGTATATTTGTTCTATTAGTGATACTAAATTTGATGAAGCAAAATTATATACTTCATTAGATTTAAATAAATTTGTAATTAAAAATTTAAATGAAAAGAAAAAGTTATTTGGATTTGATTTTAATGAATAGGATAAAATAATGTTGAAAACTAAAAAAGTTAATTTTTATAAAATTTTTATAAAAGGTAATTTTATAATTCCTGATTATCAAAGAGGATATGTTTGGGAAGAAAATGAGCTAAATGATTTTTATAATGATGTTAAAAATATAGTTGAATTAAAAAAGTTTAAAACTGCTCATTTTTTAGGAAATATTCTTTTAAAAAAAAGAGATACTAGTTATGAAATAATTGATGGTCAACAAAGATTTATTACTATTATATTATTCATAAAAGCTTTTGAAAAAGTTTATAGTATTTATAAACCAGAACTTAGAAAAAAGTATATTACTAAAATATTTGAAAATAGTTTAACTGTGAATGATAGGGATAATATTTTTGACTCTATAATTTATAATACATTTAGTGAAAGTTCAGCAATAACTGATAAGTCTTCTGAAAAAATAAAAAAAACATATTTATATTTTATAAAGAAAATTGATAATAATGGTAAACCATTATTTAAAAAAACAATTAATACAGATGAAAGTTTATATAGAGTTTTAATGAGATTATTTTTTATTGAAATTGAGATTAATTCTTCTGTAAATCCTTATCTTATCTTTGAAACACTAAACGCAAGGGGTGTTGAACTTAATATATCAGATTTAGTTAAAAGTCATTTAATAGAAAAAAGTTCAAACTCTCAACATGCAAATAGAGAATGGAATAGAATAACAAATGGAATAGAAACAGATTTTGAGAAGATATTTCAATTTTTTTATAATACTAGACATAATAAAAAAAGATTATTAAAAGATATAACAGTTAGTATTTCTAATCCTGATACAGTAAATAGCTTCTTGCAAAAACTATCTGAATATACAACTACTTATAAAAAATTTAGTGATCTATCTCAAACATACTCTATTCAAGAAGTACAAATTTATATTAGTTATTTAAATCATTTAGGTAACGATTTTTTTAAAATTTTAGCTATTCCGGCACAAAATAAATTTTCTGATTCTGAATTTCTAAAACTCTTAAAATTATGCGAAGTATTTATTTTTAGATATATTGTAATAGCAAAAAAAGATGAAAGAGTTTTAGTAAATAATTTTTATACTGTAGCAAGAAAAATTAATAATGATGAAGTTACAACTGTAAATGAAGTTTATAATTTTCTTTATAAAGAACTTTTTGTAGATGATGAAGAATTTGAAAATGCCTTTTCATATGTAAAATTAATTTATGCAAAAAGAAAACCGAATAGTTATCATAATAAGACAAAATTAGTAAAATATATTTTATATAGGCTAGAAAACTATTTAAGAGGTGATTTACAATTAAGTTTAGTTGCAACAGGAACTAATGATGTCTCAATCGAGCATATTGAAAATGAAAGTTCGACCAGTATAACCGATGAACATAAGTATAGACTAGGAAATTATGCTTTAATGAAAGAATCAGATAATAATGAAATGGGGAGAAGAAGTATGACATTTACCGATAAAAGAACAAGTACTTTTTATGAAAATAGTCAATACTTAACATTGATTGGTGGGAATAAAAATAATAAAACATTATTTCCTGCAAAAAATTATACCAAAATGAATGAAGAAAATATAAAAAGTAGGCAAAGACAAATGGCAAAAATTGCTATTGATTTATGGAGTTTAGATGGTAGACAATTTACACTGGATAATAATTAATGACTAATATATTACAAAAAATAGCACAAGACTTATTGGAAAATAAAGACCTAGGAGTAGATATAAATAATGAAGTTGATTTGGATAAATTTTCTTCCAATATTTCACTATTTTCTTATCAACAAGAAGCACTAAAAAATATAATTGCTATTCTAGATTTATATTATTCTGATAAAACAAAGCTGAAAAACTATTATGAATTAAAAGGTTTTGATGAAGCTAAATTTAAAAAAGAAAATCTAACAATTAAAAAGATTCTTAATCGTGCCTCTTTTTGGATGGCGACTGGAAGTGGAAAAAGTATAGTGATGATAAAGCTTATTGAAGTTTTATATCAATTATCATCAAAAAACTATATTGATAAAAATGATATTTTAATACTTGCTCCAACTGATAAGATTTTAAAACAAGTAGAAGAACATATTAGCGAATTTAACAAATATTCTAACTTTGCTTTAGAATTAAATTCTTTAAAAGATTATGAAAAGATAAAAAATGAAAATAATCTTTTTACTACTGATAGTATAAAAATATTTTATTATAGAAGTGATTTAATAGATAATGAATCTAATGTAAGTAAAAAGACAGAAGGTAAAAGACTTAACTATGAAAATTATTTGAATGGTGGTAAGTGGTATATAATTCTTGATGAAGCACACAAGGGTAAAGATGAATTAAGTGCTAAAAAGAACTATTATAATGAGATGGCAGAAAATGGATTTATTTTTAATTTTTCAGCTACATTTGTAGATAATATAGACAAAATTTCTACTATATATAATTTTAATTTAGCTAAATTTAATGAAGCAGGTTATGGTAAAAATATAAAAATAGTTGATGATGAATTTAAAGGTTTCAATAAAAGTAAGAATAAAGAGGAGTTAAATACAGACGATAAAAAAGATATTATATTGAAGTCTTGTATATTATTTACGGCTCAAAAAAAGAGATATAAACTGCTGAAAAATATAGATGAAAATTTATATCACAATCCATTAATGATAACAGTTGCAAATACTGTAAATATTAAAAATGCAGATTTAAAATTATATTTCTTTTCCCTTTTAGAAATAGCGAAAGAACAGCCTATAAATTTTGATGAGTTGAAAAATGATTTATCAAATAAATTATTTAATAGTAAAAAATATATATTTGGCGATGAAACGATTAGTGAAGAGTTTATAAACTCTATTGATAGTGTTAGCTATAAAGATGTGTTGGAATATGTTTTTAATTCTGACTCAAGTGGTGCTATTGAGTGTAAAAGAACATCTTTAAAGGATGAACTTCTTTTTAAGATAAAGACATCTTCAGAAAGTGAAGATTTTGCGATGCTTAAAATTAGTGATGTTAAGAGTTGGAGCAATGGCATACTTTATGGATATGATATTAGTGAAGATATTGGTAATAAAAGTTACTTTGATACTATAAATGAAAAAGATAGCACAATAAACATATTAATGGGTAGTAAGATATTTAGTGAAGGATGGGATAGTAATCGTCCAAATGTTATTAACTTCTTAAATATTGGTAGTGCTAATGCGAAAAAATATGTGATGCAAACTATAGGTCGAGGGGTAAGAGTTGAACCAATCCCTAATACTAGAAAAAGATTACAAAATTTGAGCTATGAAGAGTTGCAAAAACTAGATAATAAAGATGTAATTTTAGAAAATGCTAATGCTTTAGAATCTCTTTTTATTTTTTCTACATCAAAAAAAGATATTGATTCAATATTTGCAGAACTTCCAGATAAAGAGGAACAGTTTGAGAAATTAAAAGGTATAAATAAAATATCAAAAACAAAGATACCTCTTTATATTCCAAAATATAAACAAAAGACAGAAAAACAAGATATTACATATAATTTTCCAAAGGCTGAATACACTAGAGTTAATCAGTTTTTAAATCAATCGTCTATAAATATTATTTTGATGAATATGGTAGATAAAAGTAGGTCAAAAGATTTAGCAAAAAGTACAATTGATAAATTGACTTGTGACGATGAAAAAAGATACTTTGCTTTAACTGGTTATGATGATAGTGCTATAGATGAATTAAATCTAATAAATAAAATTGACAAATTTTTTAATGCAAAGCTTCAAGATATAGATGATTTTGTAGAATTAAGTGATGAAATTAAACACTATAAAGAGATAAAAGTAAATATGGCTAAGGTTAGTCAAAGTCAAAAAGAAGATATTGAAAATGATATTGCTAATAGTAAAATGAGTGTAGAAGATAGAGAATCTTACCTTGATAAACAATTTGATAAGGGAAAAATAACACGACAAAAATATAAAGATGAGTTAAAAAAGATTGGTTCAAAAAGTGTTAAAAAAAGTAAATTAATAGAGATTAAAAATTTAAAAAAACATTTTTATACTCCTATTTTAATGAAAGATAAAAATGAAAATGATTTTTTTAGAAATATTGTTAATGAGAAAAGTGAAATAGACTTTATAAATAACTTAGAAAAGTATTTAGAACAAGATTCTAACAAATTAGTCACTTATGATAATTGGTATTTTAGTAAGATACAACAAGTTACGGATAATATTTATATTCCATATATAGACTATGAAAAATCTCAAATTGCAAAATTTTATCCTGATTTTATATTTTGGCTAAAAAAAGATGATGAGTATATAATTAAATTTATAGACCCAAAAGGTTTAAATCAAGGTGTTCACAAAACAAAAGATAAGTTAGAAGGTTTTGAAAAAATATTTGTTAATGATGAATTTCATAAGAAGTACCCAACTTTCAAAGTTGAACTTTATCTTTATAATATAGAACGAAAAAAAGATGAGTTAATTGATAAGTATGTAGAGTTTGATTTTGATGAGATATTTTAAAATATGATTTATTGTTGAATAAATGTTAATAGTAAAATAGGTGGCTTTAAACAGCTTAGTAGTGCAGATTTAGATTATATATTGGGGTAGAGGATGAGATTTACTAGGTTAGATGAAAGAGATTTAAGATATTCACTCAATGAACTTACTAAAATGGAGTTGATTAGAATTATTGATTTTGTGGATGAATTTGTTAGTGATAAAATATCTACTCAGTTTGAAATTGAGAAAAAGCACTTATTAAGAAAAAATCTACTTGTTGATTATTTAAAAGTAGTTTTTACAAATGAGATTTATATTGGGAAAATTTATGCTAAATTATCCTCTAGCAAAGTTTCAAATTTTATATATAAGAATCTTATTTGGGAAGTGAATTTTATAGATACTGCTGAAATTACAGATAAATTTGATTATAGATTCAATAGAGTTGAAACTATACATTATGGTGTAAATGAAAAGTATTTAGATGATAATTTATCGTTTGTTAAAAGAAGAAAAAGTCATTATTATAATAATGAAGATGATTTGTTGATTTTAGATTCTAATATCCGAACTATCCTAAAACTTGTTTATCCTATCCCTGAATATTATGAGTTAGAATCTATCCAAACTCCAGATAAAACTCAGTTCACATACTCTAATGAAGAGGGGATTTTTAACTTTATAAATGTAATATCAGAGATGTTGAAAAATAACCTCATAGAGTTTGGAAAAACAAATGAGAAACCACTTGCTAAAACTTTAAATATCTTAAAAAATTCAACTGGAATCACTGAGTTTTATGGTGAGAAAAAACTTGATAGTTTCGTAACAGATATGCTTACAAGAAGTTTTTCATACTACTACTGGGAGAGTAAAAGATTTAAAGATTTTGAGTTAGAATCTTTAAAAGATTTTGTACTAAAACAGATGGATGATAGGTTTTATTTTTTTATAGCTAGAATCTTTGCATCTCATCTAAAAAAAGTGAGATACGATAATTTTTACTCAAGTCAAAAAGAGTTGTTTGATATTCTCAAAATCATAATGGCTGATATGCCAAAAGATGGCTGGGTTGGGATGGAAAATATCCTTAAATATTGTAATTATAGAGATATGAAATTTGATTTTGAATCTGCTTATAAAACTGAAAACTACAATATAGAGTGTGATATTTTAAGTGATGAAACAAGAACGGATACTTTTTATGTGGGTGGTAGCTATAATATTTTGTTTTTTGAACCTATCATCAAAGCATCATTTTTCTATCTAGGTTCATTAGGGCTTTTTGAACTAAAGTATGATGATCCAATCTCCCCATATAAGATAGTCGCAAAAGGGAAAGAGTATATTTCAACTTGGGATTCTCTAAAATATGTGAAGATAACTGAACTTGGAAAGTATGTATTTGGTTTAGTAGATTCTTATGAGCAAAAAATCATAGAGAAAAAATCAACAGAGATAAAATTTGATGAGTATAAACCTATAATAACCATAGATTCTAAAGATACAATTACACAAGCAAAACTAGAATCCTACACAGATAAATATGATGAAAATAGATATATTTTAAGTTATGCAAAAATATTTAAGGATTGTAAAACAAAAAAAATATTAGAACTCAAAATAGATGGATTCTATAAACAAATAGAACCAAATCCACCACAAGTTTTTAAAGATTTCTTTGATGAGATAAAACAGAATCAAAACCTACTAAAAAGAGATTTAAAACAGGTGGTGATAGAGTTAAGCAACAACAAAAAACTTTTAAACCTTTTTATGAAAAATAAAAAACTCCAAGAGTTAGTGATAAAAGCACAAGGTTTTAGAGTGATAGTTTTAAAAGAGAACATACCTAAACTTACTAAAATAGTTAAGGATAATGGGTTTTTTGTGGAGTTTTAGGATTGTTTCCTAAATCTCTTGAAAACATTTGCAAAGTTTATATTAGTTTTACAAAGAGTCTCTTCAAACTCATAACTCTCATAAGAAAAATCACCCTGTTTATCATACTTTTTCCCATCTAGTTTATAAATTTTTGCTTTTAAATCATCAGGGTAAACAATGATGTAGTATTTAACTTTTTCTTTTTCATAAATTTCAAACTTATAGTTTTCATCTCTTTTTGCAGTTGATTTTGAGATAACCTCTACTATGATTTCTGGTGCTTTTGTGATGTAACTATCGTTTGGTTCATCACATATAAGTACAACATCAGGTTTTAGAATCGTACTATCATCTATTTTCCAATCCTCTTCACCTAAAACTAAACATCTATCACAATCTTCTATGCTATTTCCTAACTCTCTAGCTATGGCATAAGCGATAGCCTGATGATTTATCATAGGAGAGGGTGACATAGAGATAGGAAAACCAGCATAAAGTTCCCATTTTCCTTCCCACTCTTTGTAGTCGGCATAAGTATAACTAGGTAGATAATCTAAAGCACCCATAATCTTCTCACTTTTAAAATTTTATTGTTATCATTATAGCACAAGAGAGTTAGAGTAAAAACAAAAGAGCAACCCGAATCTCATCATACCCAACCTTAGAATCCAATGCTTCAAAAATAGGTTTTAGTCTAAGTTGCCCATTATCTGAAAAATCATCTTTGTTGTTCTTTGCTTTTAGTTTAATAACAGCATCTTTAACCAGTTCAAAATAGTCTTCATTAGGTTTAAACTTTTCTAAGTCTAAATTTGGCTCTTGTTCTTTTAAAATAGCGAGGTGATTGATGATAGTTCCTATACTAAACCCTCTACTTTTAGCTAAGTCTGAAATTGTGGCAGAGGTTTCTATTAAATTTTTTGTTTTGATATGGGTAGGTGTAGAATCTTTAGGAATAAAAACTTTTTCAGAATCTAGATTCTTTTCCTCTTGTTGAATCTGAAGTTTATCAGTAATTCCACCTATACTTTCAATATATGCTAAAAATAAATTTTCAAGATTCTCATTTGAGATTTTACTTATCTCATCACTAGCTTTTTTTGAAGCTTGTTTAATCCTATCATCAATTTTTAAGATAAGTGGATCAACTTGTAATGCCATATCGTTGAATCCCATAAGTCGTAATCCATCTATATTTTTAATTCTTGAAAGAGCAACATAACCTTGACCAACTTCAAAAGTTTTTGATAAATCTATCTCAGCAGAATCTAGTGTCATACCTTGTGATTTGTGGATGGTGATTGCCCATGCAAGTTTTAAAGGGATTTGTGAAACAGTAGCCGTAATAGTTCCACTCTTATTTTCTATCGACCAATCTTCTAATTCAACTTTTATTTTATGCCCATCAGATGTTTTAACAATGGGTAGATTATCTTCAAATCCCACTACTACACCAGTCGTACCATTGATATACCCTTTTTCAGGATTATTTTTTATAAAGATAACAATAGCATCTTTTTTGAGAGTTATCTCCTCTAAAGCAAGAGTTGATTTGAAAATTTTCTCAATATTTTTTTGACTTCCCTTTGATTTATAGATAAATTGATAAGGTTTAGAATCTAAGTTTTGTAACTCTTGATAGTTGATTCTATCAACATCCATATTGTGAGTATATAGTTTTGTGGGTGTAAAACCAGTATCTAAAACTTTTTGAAATCTGGAATTTAATATATCATAAGAAGATTCAGATATTTCCCCAGCTCTAATATCATCTAAAATAGCTATAAGTTTATCATCATCTTGTCTATGTTTTTTCTCTAAATAGCAAGTTTTGAGATTCAAATCTCTCCATGCTGGAGATTGCCAAGCAAATCGTTTCTCTTTGGGATATTTTGAGATGGGAGGGAGTTGAAAAAAATCTCCTGATAAAATAACTTGAATCCCACCAAATGGCTCATTATAGTTTTTAAATGCTCTTAAAATTATATCAATAGAGGAAAATATTTCAGGTGAAACCATAGAGATTTCATCAATAATAAGAACCTTGAGTTTAGAAAATCGTGTTTGTAGATATTTTTTTTCTAGCAAAGATTCTATAAAATCCTCATCAACAGAATCACGAATCCCCAAACTAAAAAAAGAGTGAATAGTTTGTCCCCCCAGATGTGAAGCAGCGATTCCAGTTGGAGCAACAATCGCAGGAGATATTTTTCTTGTTTTCAAATATCGGATAAATTGATTCAAAAGGTAAGTTTTACCAGTTCCAGCAGAACCAGTGATAAAAACATTATTTCCAGATTTTAATATGTTGAGTGCTATGTTTTGCATCTATATCTCTTTTAGTTATTTTGATAAATTATTATAGCTATAATTAGCTAATTAAAATAAATGTTCTTAAAAATAGTGTGCTGTAATACAGATTAATCCGATGAAAAGCATAAATTTTTTAAGTTTCAGATATTTTTTCACTAAATATAAAAAAGTAAATCCCTATATTTAGGAATTTGCCTATTAAAATCATAACTATTTTTTATACTTAATAAAATATAAAAGTACAAAAAAATGACCTAAAAGATACTCTGTAAGTACCTAATTATAGGCTTTTGAAAATATTAAGCTAATCTGGATTCACATCATAAAGGAAATATAATAGTAGTTTATATATATTATGTAAGTTATACTTATTCTTTTAAATAGTGTTATACTTCTAAAAAAAGAATAAAAATGAAACTAAAAAAACTACCAATAGGAATCTCAACATTAAGAGAGATACTTGAAGAAAATTATATTTATGTTGATAAAACTCGTTTAGCTCAAGAGCTTATAGAAAATGGTAAATACTACTTTTTATCTCGTCCAAGAAGATTCGGAAAATCTTTGTTTCTTGATACTCTTAGAACTATATTTAGTGGAGATAAAGAGCTTTTTAAAGGGCTTCATATTTATGATAATGGGTATGAATTTGTAAAACATCCAGTGATAAAAATCTCTTTTGGAAGTGGAAGTTTTAGAAGTGTAAAGCATTTAGATAGAACTGTTTTTGAGATTTTAGATTCTAATCAAAGAAATTTAGAAGTAGTTTGCCCTGAGAAGTTTGTTGGTGCTGGATGTTTTAGAAGACTTATAGAAGAATCTTATCTAAAATATAACAAAAAGGTAGTAATCCTCATAGATGAGTATGATAAACCCATCCTTGATAACATAGATAAAACAGAGATAGCTAAAGAAAATAGAGAGTATTTAAAAGATTTTTATAGTGTTATAAAAGATAGTGATGAGTTTATAAAGCTTGTTTTTATAACAGGAGTAAGTAAATTCTCAAAAGTTAGTTTATTTAGTGGATTAAATAATATTCAAGATATAACATTAAACCCAAATTTTGCTACTATATGTGGTTATACCCAAAAAGATGTGGAGACAGTTTTTGCAAAGCATTTAGAGGGTCAAGACTTTGCTAAGATAAGAAAATGGTATAATGGGTATAAGTTTTTAGGTGAGGGTGTCTATAACCCTTTTGATATACTTCTTTTTATAGCTAATAATCATATATTTGAAAACTATTGGTTCTCAACAGCAACACCAACTTTTTTATTAAAGCTTATAGAAAAAAATAACTACTTTTTACCTAACTTAGAAAATGTAGTAAAAGATTCTAAAATGTTAAATAGCTTTGATGTTGATTATATAGAGTTAGAGACTCTTATGTGGCAAACTGGATATTTGACTATCAGTAAAACAACTATAAATTATGATGATACAACTATGTACCATTTAAACATACCAAATCAAGA
>Ga0256837_1001551_pt1 | contig 15672 bp, 14 predicted proteins | sample 4562384metaG_FD_185976 | JGI IMG/M metagenome (GOLD analysis project Ga0256837, IMG submission 185976) | Hydrothermal vent microbial communities from Guaymas Basin, Mexico - 4561-384 | ecosystem: Environmental > Aquatic > Marine > Hydrothermal vents | place: Mexico: Guaymas Basin | collected... | reverse complement strand
CATTACCAGAAAGTGCTATACCCATAGCTTCACAAAGAGTATTCATAGAGTTTGCTGTAAACATACCTGAACATGAACCACCAGATGGACAAGCATTACACTCAATGTCGTAAAGCTCTTCATCACTCATTTTACCATCAGCATGTTGACCAACTGCCTCAAAAGCTGTTGCTAAATCTATGGCAGTACCATCTTTTTTATGACCAGCAGCCATTGGACCACCTGAAACAAAAACAGTTGGAACATTAATTCTTAATGCTCCCATAATCATACCTGGAACAATTTTGTCACAGTTAGGGATACAAATCATAGCATCAAGAGCATGAGCATTCATAACAGTTTCCATAGAATCTGCTATTAGTTCACGAGATGGAAGAGAATATAACATCCCCTCATGACCCATAGCAATTCCATCATCAACACCGATAGTGTTAAAAACAAATGGAACACCACCAGCCTCACGGATAGCCTCTTTTACAATCTCACCATACTCATGTAGAAAAAAATGCCCAGGGATAATGTCAATATAGCTATTTGCTATCCCAATAAATGGTTTATCAAAATCTTCATCTTTTAAACCAGTTGCTCTAAGTAAAGAACGGTGAGGTGCTTTGTCGAAACCTTTTTTAATAATATCACTTCTCATAAAAAAACCTTTATATAGTTTGCATACTTAAATTATAAAAAAGATTATATCATCTTTTTTTATAAATTTTAAAATTTCTTTGAAAAACCCTTTACAAATGATTCTTCTCCTGCTATAATTCCGACCTACTTAGCCAACGGTTAAGAGAAATGGAATGCGGGAGTAGCTCAGTGGTAGAGCATAACCTTGCCAAGGTTGGGGTCGCGAGTTCGAACCTCGTCTCCCGCTCCATAACTTTATTATTGTAAACTGTGAATTCATTCATTATGCCCGGGTGGCGAAATTGGTAGACGCAGGGGACTTAAAATCCCCCGGTAGCAATACTGTGCCGGTTCGAGTCCGGCCCCGGGCACCATTGACATGAAAGATAACTGGTGCCATCGCCAAGTGGTAAGGCCGCAGCCTGCAAAGCTGCTATCCCCAGTTCAAATCTGGGTGGCACCTCCAGTTTTACTTTATAAAACTTATCAATACAAAATGTGGATCTTTGGCAGAGTTGGTCGAATGCACCGGTCTTGAAAACCGGCGAGGGTCACACCTCCCAGAGTTCGAATCTCTGAGGGTCCACCACTTCTTTAAACTATCTTTATATTTACTTTTTAAAAAATATCTTTTATAATACTACTTAAAATAAAATCATTATAACACTTAAATATTCTTAATAATTTAAAATTCTTAATCATACAGGTATCTAAAAATGAAAAAAATATTTCTCTTAATATTAATGTTAGTAAATTTATATGGTAACATCAACATTCAACAAAACTTTAAAGCTCTATATAGAGATGTGAAACTTACAGAAAATCAAAAAGATTACATACTTGATAATCAAGAAGATAATATTAAAAATTTATCTAAAGAGTTAAACAAAAATTTTAACTCTTTTAAACCAAATTCTGTAAAAGAGAAAAATGTTATATCTTTTGAGTTAAAACCAAATGGAAAAATAGAAAATTTTAAATTTCTTAGAAGAAGTAATAACCGTAAAATAGATAAACTTACTAAAGATTCTATTAAACATACTAAATTTATAACTCCAAATAATACCATTACAATGAGATTTATTATCTCTTTTAACAATCATAAAATAATTGATAATATGTCAAATATAACTAATAAATCGAATCAAACATCTTTTATTAAAATTATGCGTGGAACAACAAGATTCCAACATACAACAAAAGAGTATGTTAGAATTTTTGAAACAAGTAGAGATGGTTTTGTAAATCTTGGGATGAAACCTTCATTTTGTGCTAAGGTAAAACTATTGACAAATGACAATCAAAAAATTCATACAGGGTATTCTCCTACTCAATTTAACAAAGAGCTTTTAAAAGGAAAATATAAACTATTGATTAGAACTAACAAAACTTGTGACATAGACTTTCAATATCTCTAAACCCCTTTATTTTTATCCCAAATTCTTATGTGAAGTCTATCGCTAAAGTTATACCCTTTAGCTTTACAAAACTCTATGAGAGGTTCAGTGTTTGACTCAACCTCCTCTTTATCCCCACCTAAAGGCATACAGTAAACTTTTGTAGTTGGAGAATGTAGAGTTATAGCCTCTATCTCATCTTCTAAACCTAAATTTATAGAGTTCGCATCTATGGAGAACTTGAAAAAAGAATCTTTAGCATTTGAAGCTATTGAGTAGATAACATCACCTTTGATTCTTTTTCTTAGTGGTTCATTTGAGTTAGATAATTTAACAGACAAAGCAAATACACACTCTTTATAGATAGGGTACTTTTTAAAATCAACATCTAAAGAGCCATTAGTTTCAAATGTTATAAGATGACCTCTTTTGTGTAGAACCTCTAAGAATCTTACAAAAACCTCATCATTAGCATAGATTAGAGGTTCGCCACCTGTTAAAACTATGTCTACTTTGTTTTGTGGTAACTCATACTGCTCTAAAACAGTTAAAAGCTCTTCAACATTTGTTATGGGAATCCAATTATGTGAAAAATGCTCTTTGTTCACAGCATAAACTGTATCACAACCTAAAACTTTAGTACCATCTTGAGCAATCTCTTCACACCCAAAACCCTCACACTTCATATTGCACCCACCAAAACGGAAAAAAACTGATGGGGAACCAACATACTTTCCTTCACCTTGAATAGAGTAAAAATGTTCTACTAGATAAACCATCTGTTTCCTTGAATTTTCTACTAAATTAACTCTTTATTTTTTTTGATAGTGTATTATAATCTAATAAGGAGTGAGTTATGAAAATTTTATATGGGGCAATTATATCATCTTTAGTTACATCAAGCACTTTATTTGGTGTTACTATTGACCAAAATAGTAAAAACAACTCTTTAGTTGTTTACTCAAACATCGGTTTAGTTCACGAACAGAGGGAACTTAATTTAGCCGAAAATGATAACAAGATTATCTACGAGGGTGTTGCTAGTAGCATTAACATAGATTCTGTAAACATTAACCTACCAACTAATGTATCACTTTTTTCACAACAATACCGTTATGACAAACTCACAAAACAAAAACTAATAAATGCCCACATTGGTAAAACCATAGATGTTAGAGTAAAAGATAATGCTCAAAATTTTCAAACTATTGAGGCAATTCTTCTCTCAAATGATGGAACATCATCTATTGTTAAAACAAAAGATAATCTCATCATAAGTGTTGAGAACAAAAACATCATTTTTAAAACTATACCTGATGAGCTTATAACTAAACCATCTTTAGTTTGGAATGTTAAAACAGATTCTGAAATTCAAGCAGATATGAGTATAGACTACCTCATAAATAGGATTAAGTGGAGAAGTAACTACATACTAAACCTAACAAAAGAGAAAGCAGAGTTAAGTGGTTGGATAACCATAGATAACAACTCGGGAAAAGCTTTTAAAGATACGAATCTTTACCTATTGGCTGGAGATATAAACAGAGTAAGGGAGCATAGAGTTCAAAGGAAGATGGTAAAGATGTTAAGGGTGGCAGATTCTTCCCATAATATCTCACAACAAGCTCACGAAGGTTACCATTTTTATACTGTTCCATTTAAAGTAACTTTAGCAAACAATGAAAAAACACAACTAAAGTTTATATCTCAAAAGAATCTTGATATAAAAAGGGAGTACAGTTCAAGAATGAACAACCCTAACTATTTTAGAGGGGAGATACAACACAATGTTACTCAGTACATAACACTAAAAGGTTTAGAGTACCCTCTACCAAAAGGTGTTGTTAGAACATACTCTAAGTTAGAAAAAACAAACATACTTTTAGGTGAAAGCTCAATCCAACACACTCCAAAAAACACAACCATAAAACTAAAACTTGGTAAAAATTTTGATGTAAAAGTTAAAGAAACAATGCTAAATTATGATGATGGAACTTGGAATCTTGACGTAGATATAAAATACAGCATAAAAAACAGTTCCGATAAAGAAAAAAATGTAGAGATTTTAGTACCATTTAACAAAAATAGTGGAAGTAAAGTTAGCAGTGATGAAAATTATAGATTCACAAAAGGTAATTTAGTTACATTTAACATAACTGTAAAACCTCAAAGCACCAAAGAGTTTAAAGCTCATTTTAAAACAAAAAAGTAGGAAAAAATATGTCATCAAACACAAAACACGATTTAGATTCAGAAGTTTTACTAAAGTACCCTAAAAAGTACAAAGTTTTTATTTTAAATGACGACTATACAACTATGGACTTTGTGGTAGATGTTTTAATCTCCATCTTTCATAAATCTTATGAGGAAGCAGAAGCTATAATGTTAGAGGTTCATAAAAAAGATAAAGGGTTATGTGGAATCTACACTCATGAGATAGCCGAAACAAAAGTTGCTCAGGTTCTTAACAAAGCTCAAGAGAGTGGACACCCACTAAAAGCTACAATGGAAGAGGAGTAGAGTTGATAAGCCAAAACCTAAACAAAGTTTTTCAAGATTCTATACTATTTGCGAAAAATGAGAGACACGAATACTTAACAATAGAGCATATCTTTTTATCACTACTAAACTCCCAAGAGGGTTCAAATATCATCTTTGCTTGTGGTGGCGATATTGAAAATATGAAAAGTGACATACTAAACTACATAAAAGATAGTTACGATTCTATCCCTGTTGATGGGGATTACGATATATCTCAAACTTTAGCATTAACTCGCCTTATTGACAATATGGTGCTTCACATACAATCATCTGGGCAACAAAATGCGAATATAGGGGATTTTTTAGTATCTATGTATGAGGAAACAAACAGTTTTTCATATATGCTTTTAAATGAGTACCAAATCTCTCGGTTAGATATTTTAGAGATTATTTCACATCCAGATGAGGAGTTACCAACAAAACAAGATGATAGCTTCTTAGATAAATATTCCATAAACCTACTTCAAAAAGCTAAAGATGGAAAGATTGACCCAGTTATAGGGAGAGATAAAGAGATTCAAAGAGTTATACAGATTCTTTGTAGAAGAAAGAAAAACAACCCTATCTTAGTTGGTGAGGCTGGTGTTGGTAAAACAGCCATAGCAGAGGGGTTGGCTCTAAACATAGTTTCAAAAAATATCCCTAAAATTATAGAAGATTCTAAACTTTTTGCTTTAGATATGAGTGCCTTACTAGCTGGAACAAAATACAGAGGTGATTTTGAGAAAAGATTAAAAGGTGTCATAGACGAGGTTAAGTCGATTCCAAATGCCATACTTTTTATAGATGAGATTCATACTCTCATTGGTGCTGGTGCTACAAGTGGAACTATGGACGCAGCAAACCAACTAAAACCTATGTTAGCATCTGGTGAGTTAAAATGTATGGGTGCTACAACCTATGCTGAGTATAGAAATGGGTTTGAAAAAGATAAAGCTTTAAGTAGAAGATTCTCTAAGGTTACAGTTGATGAACCATCAGAAAAAACAACCTACAAGATTCTAAAAGGGTTAAAAAGTAGTTACGAATCTCACCACAACATAAAATATACAAACAAAGCCCTAAAAACTGCCATAGAGTTATCTAAAAGATACATTACAGATAGATTCTTACCAGATAAAGCGATAGATCTCATAGATGAAACAGCCTCATCTTTTCACCTAAAAAATAAAAAAAGTAAAAAAGTAACAGCACTAGACATAGAGAGAACAATCTCATCTATTGTTGGAATCTCAAACACTAAGATAAAAAAAGATGAAACACTATCTTTAAAGAATCTTGAGATGGAGTTAAGTAAAAAAGTTATAGGGCAAGATGATGCCGTGATGGAAGTTACTAAAGCCATAAAAATCTCAAAAGCTGGATTGACACCTAAAAACAAACCAATAGCTTCATTTTTATTTTCTGGTTCAACAGGTGTTGGAAAAACGGAACTAGCTATTGCTCTTAGTGAGATTCTAAACATTAACTATGAACGATTCGATATGAGTGAATATATGGAGAAACATACTATAAGTACACTTGTTGGAGCTCCTGCTGGTTATGTTGGTTATGAACAAGGTGGAGTTTTAACAGAGGCTATAAAAAAACATCCCTACACTGTTTTACTTTTAGATGAGATAGAAAAAGCTCACCCAGACCTTATAAACATACTATTACAAATTATGGATAGTGCTACACTAACAGATAACAATGGCTACAAAGCAAACTTTCAAAATGTTGTTCTTATAATGACATCAAATATTGGAGCATCAGCAAGAGGTGTGATGGGCTTTAACAAAGATAGTTCACTATCTAAAAATGAAGATTTAAAATCGTTCTTTACACCAGAATTTAGAAATAGACTAGATTCTATAATTGAGTTTAAATCTCTCTCTTTAGATAATATAAAAGATATAGCCATAAAATTTATAGATGAATTAAACAGAGAGCTTAAAAAGAAAAGAATCACAGTTGTTGTTTCTAAAAAAGCTATTGAACATATAGCTAAAACTGCTTACTCACCAGAGATGGGCGCTAGACCTTTAAAAAGGTTTATTCAAAACAACATAACTAACAAACTTAGTGATGAGATTCTTTTTGGAAAACTTAAAAATGCTGGAGAGGTTAAAGTTGAGTTTAAAAAAGAGTTGGTTTTAACTTATGATTCCTCAACTAAATAAGTATGAACTAAACTTCCCACACCCAAACAGTGCGAACGAAGATGGAATCGTAGCTTGGGGTGGTGACTTAACACCATCTAGGCTAGTTAAAGCTTACCAAAGTGGAATCTTCCCTTGGTATGGTAAAGATGAACCTATAATCTGGTGGTCGCCTGACCCTAGACTTATCTTAGAGTTAGATGATTTTAAAATTAGCAAATCTTTAAAAAAAAGTATGAAAAAGTTTGAGTATAAATTTGATTCAAACTTTAAAGAGGTTATAACTAGATGTGGAGAGAAACAAAGAGTTGGGCAAGATGGGACTTGGATTCAACCAGAGATTGTAGAAGCTTACGATTCTCTTCATAGTATGGGTGTAGCACACTCTGTTGAGTGTTACTTAGATGGTAAGTTGGTTGGTGGAGCTTACGGTTTAGCTATTGGTAAAGTTTTTTGTGGGGAATCTATGTTTGCTGATGTTAGTGATGCTTCAAAGTCTGCTTTTGCTACACTTGTTAAACATCTAAAACTATGGGGTTATGACTTTATAGATTGTCAAGTTCCAACGAATCATCTAAAAAGTTTAGGTGCTAAAGAGGTGGCAAGAGACTACTTTTTACACAGACTAAACAGTGTAAGGTTTGAGAGTTTAGAACATTTTTGGGAGATTGTAGAGTAATGATAGAGGTAGATATAACTAAAAAACTACACGGCTCAAATGGAGATATGAATCTAGCTTTAAACTTTACCATAGAAGAGGGTTGTTTTTTAGCTCTTAGTGGAAAAAGTGGAAGTGGTAAAACAACTTTTCTTAGAGTTTTAGCAGGGTTGGAAGAATCGCAGGGAAGAATCGTTGTAGGAGATGAGATTTGGCAAGATTCCAACACCTTTTTACCTCCACAAAAAAGAAAAATAGGTTTTATGTTTCAAGATTATGCTCTATTTCCAAATATGAGTGTAGAGGAGAATCTTCTATTTGTAAACAAAGATAAAGAGTTAGTAAAACATCTTTTAAACATAACAGAACTTAGTGAACTAAACTTAAGAAAACCATCTAGTTTAAGTGGTGGACAACAACAAAGGGTTGCCCTTTGTAGAGCTATGATGAACAAACCAAAACTACTACTTATGGACGAGCCACTATCTGCTCTTGACCCTACTATGAGAACAAAATTACAAAATGAGATTCTTACTCTACATAAAGAGTTTGGAACAACTACCATTATGGTAAGCCACGAACCTAGTGAGATTTATAAACTAGCTAAAAGAGTCATAGTTCTTGAAAATGGAAGAATCGTAGATGATAACACACCAAAGAATGTGTTACTAAAAACAAAAGGCTCACAAAAGTTCTCATTTGAGGGGGAACTTTTAGAGATAAAAAAAGTTGATGTTATCCATATAGCCATAGTAGCTATTGGTCAACAACTTGTTGAGATTGTTGTGAGTTCAGATGAAAAAAAGAATCTAAAAGTTGGGGATATTGTGAACATTAGTACAAAGGCTTTTAATCCTATAATTAGTTCTTAAAGTTTAAACTATAAAAAACACCTCTACCCTTACCATCACTTTTCATAACACCTTTAGCTACTAAGTCAGATAAATCTCTACTAGCAGTAAGTCTTGTAGTTTTGGTGATTCCCATATATTTTTTAATAAATTATAATTAATTAAAAATATATAGAGTATACTTATCTAAATTATAAGTTAAGGTATGAAAAAATATGAAAAAAATTATTATAGTTGGATTAGCACTTTGCTCTTTTGTTTATGCTCAAACAGGTGAAGAGATAGCAAAAGAAAATGGTTGTTTTAACTGTCATCAAATGGCAAGAAAAGATGTTGCTCCAGCATTTTTAGGAACAGCTAGAAGAAACTTAAGACTAGATTCTGAAAATGCTAAAGGGTTAATGGCAAATGCTATTAAAAATGGTAGTCATGGTAAATATAAAAACTTTGTGTCAAGTAAAATGCCATCTTTTCCAAACTTAACAGATACTCAAGTAGATACATTAGCAACTTGGATTCTAGATTCATACAAAGAGTACAGAGCAAACAGATAAAAAACTTTTTTAGTAGAGTTCTTTCATAACCTATGAAAGAACTCTAGTGTATAATCACACTAAAAAAGAGCATTATGATTCAACTATTAAATATTTCAAAAAACTATGCCCATCAAGAGATTTTTAGCAATCTCAATTTCAAATTAAACCACGGAAATAGAGTTGGTTTAGTTGGTAGAAATGGTAGTGGGAAATCTACCCTTTTTAAGATTATACTAGGTGAAGAAAGTGCCGATTCTGGTGATGTAATTATCCCTAAAAATTACAAAATTGGTACTCTTAAACAACATCTTGAGTTTAGTGAAAAAACACTTAGAGATGAAACTGCCCTCTCTTTAGCTGAAGATGATAAATTTAGCATATATAAAGTTGAAAAGATTCTATTTGGTCTTGGTTTTGTGGAGGAGGACTTAGACAAAGACCCACTCTCATTTTCTGGTGGTTACCAGATTCGTATAAACCTCGCTAAACTTCTCATAACTGAACCAAACCTTTTACTTTTAGATGAGCCTACCAACTACCTTGACATTGTTTCACTCAGATGGTTAAAAAAGTTTCTAAGAGAGTTTGAGGGTGAAGTTATCTTAATAACTCACGATAGAGATTTTATGGATAGTATCTCAACTCACACTATGGGAATCGTAAGAAAATCAGCAGAGTTAATAGCTGGAGATACACACAAATTTTATGCTCAACTAAAAGCAAATGATGAACTTTACCAAAAACAAAAAATATCTCAAGATAAAAAAGTAAAAGAGTTAGAAGAGTTTATAGCTAAAAACAAAGCTCGTGCTTCTACTGCTTCATTAGCCCAATCAAAAGTAAAACAGCTTGAAAAGATGGAGTTGATGGAGGATTTAAGATTCGATTCCTCTTTAGAGTTTAACTTCTCATTTAAAGAGACACCTGCCAAAGTTTTACTTGATGTTAAGAATCTTAGCTTTGGTTATACACCAGATAAAGTTTTATTTAAAGATGTATCTTTTAGTTTAGAAAAAGGTAGATGTTTAGGAATCATAGGTAAAAATGGTAAGGGTAAATCTACACTTTTAAACACCATTGCCAAAGAGTTAAAACAACTAACTGGCGAGATAAACTTCCATACAACAACATCTATGGCACATTTTGGGCAAACAAATATTGCCCACCTAAGCCCTAAAAACAGTGTAATGGACGAAATATATGTAGGAAACTCTAAACTTAGTGAAGCACAGGTTCGCTCTATTTGTGGTGCTATGATGTTTAGTGGCGATAGTGCTAAAAAGAAAGTATCTTTACTATCTGGTGGGGAAAAAAGTCGTGTAATGTTAGGGCAAATTATAGCTAGAGATGTAAACCTTTTACTACTAGATGAGCCTACCAACCACTTAGACATAGACTCTATAGATGCCTTAACAAAAGCTATACAAAGATTTCAAGGCTCTGTTATAGTTGTTACCCACTCCGAGGAGTTACTCCGTCGTGTTTGTGATAGACTCATAATCTTTGCTAAAGATGGAGCAGAATTTTTTGATGGTAACTATGATGATTTCTTAACAAAAATTGGTTGGGAAGATGAGGAGGGTGAAGTAAAAGTTAAAACTAAACCCAAAGTAAACAAAAAAGAGAACAAAAAGTTAAGAGCATCACTTGTTCAAGAGAGAAGCAAAGCAACATCAAAACTAAAAAAAGAGGTTCAAACTCTTGAAGATTCTATTATGGAGTTAGAGGAGCAACTAGAGTTAAACCATGAAGAGATGATAAAAGCTTCAAATGATGGCGATAACTCAAAGATTATGGAGCTTTCTCAAACTGTTTCTAAACAGGAAAAAGATGTTGAAGAGATGTTTGAAAGATTCGAAACTGCTCAAAATGAGATTGATGAGATTTTAGAGAGCTATGAGAAAAAACTTCAGGAGTTAGAGTAATGTTACCAACACTATATTTTTTAAGGTCATCTGAGCAACACATAATTAAAAATATGTTGCGATTCGCATATAGAGTAGATGAGTGTTCTAAAAAAGTTGAAGATATAAAAGAGTTAGAGGTTTATAGCAAGTTTTATGGACTAACTACAAAAGATTTAGGTTTATATGCTCTTAACCAACACTCCATTGCTGGTGCTATTTGGATTCGTTTGTTGAACAAAGATTCTAATGCTAATGGCTTTGTAGATGAGAACACACCAGTTTTAAGCATAGGGGTAAAACCAGAATTTCGTTTAAAAGGAATCGGCTCTATGATGATGGAACAACTGCTTTTAGAAGCTGGTGTTTTGTTTGAGCAAGTTAGTGTTAGTGTTATAGAAGATAGTGTTAGTTTCTTTGAAAAGTTTGGTTTTAAAGTAGTTAAAGATTCTACTAAAAAAAGCCCCATAGATTCTAAGATAACTGTAATTATGGTAAAAAAACTAGAAGACAAACTTGTTAGACCAACAGATGGTTACGATTCTAGTAAATGGATGGACTAACAAACACTATGGAACTAACTAACATAACAGAAACTAACAAGCACCTTATAGAGATATACTCTAAGTTAAGGGAAAATGCCTTCTCTAGTGACAATAGTTTCATAGCCGACAGCCCAAAAGTTATAAACCTACTTTTAGATGAAGATATAGAGGTTAAGTCTATTTTAGCGACTAAAGAGTATTATGAACAATATTTTGAGCTTATAGAGAGTAAGAAGATTCCTTTGTTGTTTGTAGCTACAAAAGAGCAGATGAAAGAGATTGTTGGGCATAAGATTCACCATAATGCTATGCTTCACGGTATTAGACCAAAACAAACAGAGCTTGACAAACTAAACAACCAAATCATTATGTTAGACAACATAACCTCAGCAGAAAATGTAGGCTCAATAGCAAGAAGTTCAGTAGCTTTAGGGGTAAACTCTTACCTACTCCCAAAAGAATCACCACACCCCTACACAAGAAGAACGGTTAGGGTATCTATGGGTTACATAGGGAAGATGAACTTTCACATATATGATGATATTTTTAAAACTATTGAGAGGTTAAAATCTTTAGGGTATAGAATCTTAGCAGGTGAAGTAACAGAAGATTCTACTCCACTTAAGAAACTAAAAACACCTGAAAAATGGGTTTTACTTATGGGACACGAGGGTAATGGAATCTCTAAAGAGATTTTAGATGTTTGTGATGAAGTTGTAACTATTGAGATGGCTAAGGGTGTAAAAAGCTTTAATGTTGGGGTTGCTAGTTCGCTTATAATGTATAGGCTTCAGAATTAAATTTATAGACTTTAAACACCCCCTTTTAATAAAAAGAGTATAATATTATATAAATTAAATTTTATCAAAAGGCTAGTTATATGTTAAAAAAATCAATTACTTTATCACTCCTTCTTTCTTCTACTTTACTTTTAGCAAATGATGAGATTCTTTTAGAAGATGACTTTTTACAAAGTTTAGATGAAGTCACTCATATAGCTACAAAAACTAAACTAAACATTGACGATTCTCCAGCATTTGTAACAGTTTTAACTAGCCAAAAATTACAAAAGCTTGGGATTAGAGATATATACGAAGCTCTTAGTTTAGTTCCAGGGGTTAAACTTCATAAAGAATCTTCAGGTGTTCCTGTTGTTGTTTTTAGAGGGGCAACACAAAAAGGTGAAGTTAAACTTATGGTTGACGGTGTAACAATCAACAATTCATACAGAGGTTCAATATATCACTATTTAGATTTTCCTATTGAGCTAATTAATAGAATCGAGATTATTAGAGGTTCTGCTGGGGTTCTTTACGGTTCAAATGCGGTTAGTGGTATTATAAACATCATTACACACTCTAGTAAAAAAGAGAAAATAAACAAAATTTTTATATCAACAGGTAGTTACTCTACTCACAAAGGGGGAGCTATTGTTTCCACAAATATTTCAGATTTTAAACTCTCATTAGATTCTTACTACCAAAAAAGTGATAAAGCTATTGCTAGTGGGGCTGATAAAGCTGGAATAGAAGGTGATGCTGACCATAGATTTAAAGACTACTCTTTTGGAATGACATTACAAAATGATAACTTTAACTTTTTAGCAAGATTTAAAAAATCAGACTACGGTACGGCAAATGGTCTTTTTAACTACCTAGATAACAATAAAAATGAATTTAACAATATAAATAAATCTGTCTTTACTCAACTCTCTTATAAAACCAACCTATCAGAAAACAATAAAATCAATCTTAGTACTGGTTTTAGCAGTTATAAACAAATTATAGATACAAGTTTAAGTACAACTAAAACTTTAAATTCTAAAAATAAAGAGTATTCTTACAATGTTCAAGCTGAATTAGTTTCTGAATCTATAAAAAATAATGAGCTTGTTATTGGGATTAAATTTGAAAAATCAAAAGCTGAATATAGCTCATTAATTTTAAATGAAACTGTAGAATTAACTCCTCTTATAGACCCAAAATCACAAAGAAAAGTATCTTCTTTATATTTTAATAACACTTACTCAGGTATAGATTCTTTTAGATTTTCACTAGGTTTAAGATTTGATGATTATTCTGATTTTGGAGATGTGTACTCCCCTAGTTTTGGAATGGTTTACTCTTTAAACAATAAAATTAAACTAAAGACAACATATGCTCACTCTTTTAGAGCACCATCTTGGATAGAATTTACTAAAAACAACTCTTTAGAAGCTGAAGATTCTGACACTCTTGAAGTTGGGTTAGTATATAAAAAAAATATATCTAACACTTTTAGATTAAACTTATATTCTATGAGAATAGACAATATGATAGTAAAAGATTCTGTACAGGGGTATGCTCAATCTGATACAAGTAAATTTAATGGAGTAGAGTTAGAATATACTTTTATTCCATCTTATAATTCTGAACTAAATTTAGTAGCTAGTTATATAGATGCTAAAGATTCAGACCATAATGAGATAGCAAATGTTGCTAATTTCATAAGTTCAGCATCTTTTATTTACGAATTTGACAACTGTGTTACACTTGGTTCAGTGGCTAAATATTTATCTAAAACATCAAGAGAGATAGATGATACTAGAGATAAGATGGCAGATAGTTTTTTATTTGACCAAACTGTATCTTATTCACATAAAGAGTTTACATTTAGTGCTACTGTAAAAGATTTGTTTAACAATGGTACTAAATATATATCGCCTAAAGATACATATAAAGATGATTTAGCAGATTCTGGAAGAACATTTTTTATAAATGCCTCTTGGGAGTTTTAGATGAAACTACTTTTTACACTTATTTTAGTTTATACCTCTACTTTCGCACTTACTATAAATGATTCTCTTTTAAAGATTCATGCGACACTTTTACCAAAAATATATTTGATGGATTATAAATATAGTAATAAATTCATAGATAACTCTATTGTTATAGCTATTGCGTACAACAAAAGAGAATACAAAAATGCTTTATCACTTAAAAATAAAATAGATACAAAATACCATCATAATATTAAGAACCATAATATAAAAACAAAAATTGTTTTATATAAAAATATAAAAAGAACAAAAGCAAATATTTACTATCTACTACCAGCGAAAAAGAGAGATATTTTAAATACTATTGAAACAGCAAGGAAAAATGATGCTCTAACATTTTCTTATCTAAAAGATGATTTAAAATATGGTGTTATGCTTTCCGTTGTTATTGGAGAAAAGGTTCAACCTATCATAAATATTGATGCGATTAAAATGGAACATATAAACCTTAGACCAATTTTACTAAAAATATCTACTATATATAAACAAAGTAGTGATAGATTACTTTTAAATTATAATCCATCAACTACTCCATCGTTAATAACTTTAGATAAAATAAAAAATAGTAAGCTTGAAAGCTAACCTAAAAAGGATTGAGATGTTTAATATAAACAAAAATTCTATAACATTTAAGACAATCTCTATGTTTTTTATATCTTTTTCATTGTTTATTATTTTTATAGTTTTAAGTGTAGATTACATTTTTACTAAAAGCTATAAAAATTTAATTATGGAAAAAATATCTATAATTGAAAAAAATATTAATCCATCTTTAGCTTTAAATCTAAGCTACCAATTTAACACAGCAGTTAATGAGATAGGAAAAAAAGCAATTTTAAATAATGATGTTTTACTTGTACAAATAGAATCTACTTCACTTGTAAAACCTTTGATTTTTACAAAAGATATATTTAATATAAAAGAGTATAAAAATAGAGGTGAATTTATATCTAAAACTGTTTTAACTGACCCTACTACTGAACTCTCTATTGGGTATATGACTATTGTTTATTCAAAAAAATCGTATGATGAACTTATGTACGATTTTTATACTTTACTAAGTTATGGACTAATATTTTTCATTTCTTCTATTACTATATTACTTTACTTTTTATATAAATCGTTAAAACCTTTAACTGACTTAGCAATATCTTTAGAAAACTTCAACCCTTATAGTCCTAGAAAACTACCTTGTAAAAATGATATACCTAGAAAAGATGAGATAGGTTCAATAAAAATATCAGCAAATATTATGATAGACAATATTTTAACTTTTATTGAAAATGAACAAAAAATGAGAGTAGAAATAAAGAAAAAAGAGGCTCACCTAAGAGATGCTCAAGCAATTGCTAAAGTTGGAAGTTGGGAGTATAACATAAGCACTAAGAAACTAAAACTTAGTGATGAGATGTACAAGATTCTAATGTTAAATAAAACAGAAGAATTAGAGTGGACAGATTTTTTACACTATATTGTAAATAGTGACTATAATATAGTATTAAATGCTATTGAAAAGGCTATAAAAGAAAATCTAGAATTCAATATAAAATACTCTATACAACTTAATGACCAAAGAATTATACATGTACAAACAAAAGGGCATATCAATAACAGTGTAGTAACCAATCCTATTATAACTGCTGTAACATTAGAT
>Ga0256837_1001548_pt1 | contig 15700 bp, 16 predicted proteins | sample 4562384metaG_FD_185976 | JGI IMG/M metagenome (GOLD analysis project Ga0256837, IMG submission 185976) | Hydrothermal vent microbial communities from Guaymas Basin, Mexico - 4561-384 | ecosystem: Environmental > Aquatic > Marine > Hydrothermal vents | place: Mexico: Guaymas Basin | collected... | reverse complement strand
CTGTGATAGTTACAAGATTTGAAGTTAGTACTTCAATCTTAAAAGAGTAATACTTCTTGAAAAAAAAGTCAAAAAAACTTTAAAAAAGAGATACTTACTCATAAAAGAAATTATACGAGGAATAAAAAATGTTACGAGTTATTAAACATATTGCTAAATGGAGTTTAACGGCTTCGTTAAAAACAGTTAGAAATGAAAATATAAGTTTTATCAAGAAGTTAGAAAAAATTTTACCATCATTAAAGGATCAAGCAAATTTTTTAAATGATGATATGAAAGAAGATAGTGAATATTTGTATCATAAAAAAAGAAATTTACATGCTTTTCAATTAAAATTTACACTAGATAAAATAGAACAATTTAAAAAAGAAAGCAAAAATGACAATATCTCTATTATAGATATTGGTGATTCATCTGGTAATCATCTAATACAATTACAAACTTTGGATAAAGGTATTACAAATATAGCTTCTGTAAATTTAGATATCAAAGCTGTAGAAAAGATAAAAAATAAAGGTATAGAGGCATATCATTGTAGAGCTGAAGAATTATTAGAAAAGTATGATTTGAAACCTAATTTTTTCATATCTTACCAGATGCTTGAGCATTTAACAGATCCAGTAAGGTTTTTACATAGTATTTCCCAAAGTGCTAAAAATGGGGGGGGTGCTTGTGATAGATTTATCATATCTGTACCTTATCAAAAACAATCAAGAGTTGGAATGTGGCATATGAGATTTCCAGATACTAAAACTATTCGTAATGCTGAAGATGTACATATTTTTGAATTATCTCCTGAGGATTGGAAATTTTTAGTTCAATTTGCTGGTTGGGAAGTTGTATCCGATAAGATTTATTATCAATATCCTAAATGGCACTGGTTGTATTTAACAAAATGGTTATGGAAACGATTTGATTTTGAGGGGTTTTATATAATGGAATTAAAGATAAATCACAAATGGTCAGATTTATACGAGAGTTGGTAATATATGAATATAATAGTAACAAGTCCAAGTTTTTCATAAAAAACTATATTAAAGTATGGAAAATAATTTGAAACAAGATTTGTCAACTAGCAATCAAATAATAGTATTATAATTTTTAAAATATGAAGATTTAAAATTTACTATCATTACAAAATCTATCAATAAACAATTAAAATTAGATATTGAAAAGTATAATTCTCAGTATAATAACTTAAGGGTCAAGACTAGTTTAGCATAGAGAATATGTTAAACTAAGCCCATGAATACGGTAAAAAACAAGTATATAAAATTATCAGGAGGTATAGTATGAATATAGTAGCTACAAGTCCAAGTTTTCTAAAAATAAAACTTTACAAAAAGAGATATATAAATGAATAACCAAATAATAGTTTACGACAATGGGGAAATAGAATTAAAAGTGTCTGTTGAAAATCAAGGAAAGTATCTTGAATAATCAAATGACAATTGTAGAAGATAGTATTAAAAACAAGATTTATAATATACGAAATATACAGGTGATGATAGATAAAGATTTAGCAGAACTTTATAGTGTTGAAACAAAAAGAATAAATGAGCAAGTAAAAAGAAATATAGAAAGATTTGATGATGATTTTATGTTTCAACTCACAAAAGATGAATTTGAAGATTGGAAGTCGCAAAATGAGATATCCAATTCTATGAAAATGAGTCTTAGAAAATTACCATTTGTTTTTACAGAGCAAGGTGTATATATGCTAGCAACTGTATTAAAAAGTAAAAATGCAGTTGAAACAACAAAACAGATAATGAGAACTTTTACTAGTATGAAAAAGTTTTTATTAAATAATGCTTCAATCTTTCAACGATTTGAAACAATAGAGCAAAGATTGACTGTGCATGATAAAAAACTTAATAGAGTTTTTAAAGCAATAGAAAATAAAAATATTAATCCAATTCAAGGTATATTTCATAATGGACAGATATATGATGCTTATATATTTGTAAATGATTTACTAAAAAGTGCCACTAAAGAAGTTGTTTTGATAGATAATTATATAGATGAGACGATATTAACTTTGTTTTCAAAATATGAAGATTTAAAATTTACTATCATTATAAAATCTATTAATAAACAATTAAAACTAGATATTGGTAAATATAATTCTCAATATAATAATCTAACTATAAAAATATCAACAAAATATCATGATAGATTTCTAATATTAGATAATAGTGAAGCTTATCATATAGGTGCTAGTTTAAAAGATTTAGGTAAAAAAGTATTTGCTTTTAGTAAAATTGATATAAAATTATTAGGTGGTGTAGTATGAATATAGTAGCAACAAGCCCAAGTTTTTCAAAAAATAAAGTTTTACAAGATGAAATATATAAATATTTTCCAAATGCAAAGTTAAACTTAGATGGTATTAGATTTACACAAGATGAACTAATAGAGTTTATAAAAGATGCAGATGGTATCATAGTAGGTCTTGAGCCTATCAATGAAGAGGTACTAGATAAGTGTCCAAATCTTAAAATAATATCTAAATATGGTGTAGGGCTTAACAATATAGATTTAGAAGAGTGTAAAAAAAGAGATATAAAGATTGGTTGGACTGGTGGTGTAAATCGCCTTAGTGTAGCAGAGATGGCACTAGGTATGATGCTTATGTTTTCAAGAAACTTATACACTACATCAAATGAACTTAAAAATGGTATTTGGGAAAAGAACGGTGGTTTTCAACTAAGTGGTAAAACTATTGGGATAATTGGGGTTGGTTTTATAGGTAAAGAGCTTATAAGATTACTTAAACCATTTGGTTGTAAGATACTTGTAAATGATATAATAGATCAAGATGCTTATTATAAAGCAAATGATTGTATAGAAGTATCAAAAGATGAGATTTTTAAAACTTCTGATTTAGTAACTATCCATACGCCACATAATGACATTACAAATAATATGGTTGATTTAGGTATATTAAAAACTATGAAAAAAAGTGCCTATATACTAAATACTGCAAGAGGTGGTATCATAAATGAGCAAGATTTAAAATATGCTTTACAAAATGGTATCATTGCAGGTGCTGGTATAGATGCTTATGTAGAAGAACCACCTACTGATAAAGAATTTTTAAGCTTACCAAATCTTATATGTACACCTCATATTGGTGGTAATGCAAAAGAAGCAGTTGAAGCTATGGGTATGAGTGCAATTAAGCATTTAAAAGAATATTTTATAAATTAAAGATATAATAATTTATTAGTAGGAGTACAAATGCATACAGTTCAATTAAAAATAGATAATAGTATTTATCATAATGTTATGTTTTTATTAAATAATCTTAACTTAAAAGGTTTGGAAATAAAAGAAAAAGAAACAACGGATAATAAAATTAATTCTTTAGATTTTTCACAATATAAAGTTAAAGCATTTGAAGATATTGAAGACCCTGTACAATTGCAACGATCAATAAGAGATGAATGGAATTAATTTGAAAAAATATTTATTAGATACAAATAGTATAATATATGCTTTAGATAAAGGTTTCATTTTTCCAAATTATAATTATTATTTTTCAATTATTACTGAAATTGAACTATTATCATTTAGTAAATTAACTAAAGAGGATAGCGATACTATAAAACTAGCTTTATCAAATTTTAAATCAATCCCTATTGATAATGATATAAAAGATATAACTATAAAAATTAGAAAAGAAAATAAGATAAAATTACCAGATAGTGTAATCATAGCAAGTGCATTGGAAAAAAATGCTATCTTAGTTACTTCAGATAAACAATTAATTAATTCTAATCTAGTTGAAACTATTGAATTAAAAAATTTAAAAAAAGGCAATAAATAATATGTCTAAAAAAGTTATAATATTTGGTGGAAGTGGATTTCTTGGTTCTTATGTGGCAGATGAACTTACAAGAAGAGGTTATGAGGTAACTATAGCAGATTTGTTACCCTCTAAATATTTACACAAAACTCAAAAGTTTATTAAAATAAATATACTTGATATAGAGAATATAAAAGAATCTATAAAAGATATAGATATAGTATATAATTTTGTAGCAATAGCAAATCTTGATGATGCAATACATGATCCTATAAATGCTATGAATATAAATGTAATGGGAAATCTAAATATTTTAGAAGCTTGTAAGCAAAATGGAAATATTGAACGATTTGTATATGCAAGTAGTGCTTATGCTTTAAGTAGCGAAGGTTCTTTTTATGGTATAAGTAAACAAAGTAGTGAAAAGCTTACTGAAGAATATTATAAACGATATGGACTTAAATACACAGTTATAAGATATGGTTCAATTTATGGTGAAAAAGCTAGTCACAATAACTATATTTACAATCTTTTAAAAGATGCTATTAAAAATGGTGAGTTACACTATAAAGGTGATGGAGAGGATTTAAGAGAATATATACATGCAGCCGATGTGGCTAAACTATCAGTTGATATTTTAGAAGATAAACAATATGAAAATGAGCATATTATACTTACTGGAACAGAAAGACTTAAAAGAATAGAGCTACTTACTATGATAAATGAGATTATGCAAAATAAACTTGAAGTAAAACAAATAAGTTATGATAATCTTGGACATTATAAAATTACACCATATTCGTATCATCCTACAGCTGCTAAAAAACTTGTGGCAAATCCTTACATTGATTTAGGGCAAGGGATTTTGGAATGTATTCAGGAAATATATAAAGAGATGGAAAAGTAAAATTGAATACTAAGAATATTTTTTTATCTTATATCCTAGATAAACAAACTCCTACTTATGGAGATAGAAATAAATTTGAACAAATAAAAAAAAGTGATATATCAAAAGGTGATGTAGCAAATGATACAACTATATCGACAACTGTTCATATAGGTACTCATATAGATATGCCATATCATTTTTTTGAAGATGGGCAAACGATAGAAGATTTTGATGCTGATTTTTGGATATTTACACAAAAAGAGATACTTTTTATTGAATTGAAAATTGAGAATTTAGAATTGATAATTAAAGATAAATTGATTAATGAATTAGAAAAGATAAAAGATAACTCTCAATTCTCAATTCTCAATTCTCAATTATTAATTGTTAAGACTGGTATCTGCAATATAAGAGATAAAAAAGAATTTTGGAATGAAAACTATGGATTTCATCCAGATATTGCTAATTATTTAAGAGATAACTTTCCTAGTATTAGAGTGTTTGGATTTGATTCTATATCAGTATCTAGTTTTCAAGAAAGAATGATAGGTAGAGAATCACATAAATCTTTTTTAGATTCTTCTAATCCAATATTACTTTTAGAAGATATGGACTTGAGGAATATTGATAAAAATACAAAATTTAAAGAGATAATTGTATCTCCACTTAGAATATCTAATTGCGATGGATTGCCTTGCACAATAATAGCAAAAATACAAAAAGAACAATTCTCAATTCTCAATTCTCAATTCTCAACTATTTTCTGGGATTTTGATGGTGTGATACTTAATAGTATGAAGATAAAAGGTGATGGTTTTTTAGGACTATTTAAAGAATACGATAAAGAATATTTAGATTTAATAGAAACATATCATTACAAAAATGGTGGAGTTTCAAGATTTGAAAAGATTAAGTATTTTTATAATGATATTTTAAAACAAGAGATATCAGAAGATAAAATAATTCAATTAGCAGATAAATTTGCAAAGATAATAGAAAAAAAACTTTATGATAGAGATAATTTGATAGAAGATAGTGTAAATTTTATAAAAGCTAATTATAAGAAATATAATTTTCATATAGTATCAGGTGCAGAGCATAATGAACTTAATAATTTATGTGATAGTTTTGAATTGACACAATATTTTTTATCTATAAATGGCAGTCCTACTAAAAAAGATATTTTGGTCAAAAATCTTTTAGAAAAATATGATTATAAAAAAGATGAGTGTATTTTAATAGGTGATGCTGTGACAGATTATAATGCTAGTGTTAAAAATGGTATAAAGTTTTGTGGATATAATAATGTAGAATTAGAACATTACGGGAATTTTATAAATAACTTTGAGGAATTTTTATCGTGGATAATGAATTAAAAAACTTTATTGAAGATAACTTTGATTTTTTAGTAAAGTTATATAATAGATATATTAGATATATACTAAGAGAAAGTTCAGTGATTGAGTATTATGCATCACCATATATGAATCTGCTAGGTTATCCATCTAGTAAATTTATTACTTTTTGTATAAAATATTATAATAAAAAATACAATAGAAATATTTTAATAAAACATGAGAAATCTTCTGCTATTAACAATTTATATTTATATATTAAATTATTAATAATTTTTATTTTCTCTGGCATGTTTTTTAGTAAAAGAATTAAAAGAAACAGTATAGTAATACATGGATTTCATTCTGATGATAATTTTAACTATAAACCATATAAAACTATTAAGACTCCACCATTTGAGTCTTTTCATAATAAGATTATATATCATGATATTAATATATCTTTTATTAGTTTGAAGTCATTATTTAAATACAAAAAGAATAATATAATTTGTAGTATAAGATATATAAATTTATTTGAATTTATTCACATTCACTATATTGCACTTAAGATATTTATAAAGAGTAAAAAAATAAATTTATTCCCAGTATCATTTGTTCATATTATCTATACATTGGTGAAAGGTATTTCAATATCAAATTTAATAAATAATTTAGACAATAAATCAAAATATTTACAAATGTATGAAAATAGAGGTTATAATTTAATAACTGATTATTTAATACAAGATAAAAATAAGTCAATTTTTTTAGATTTAGGAATCATGTTTAGATTGTCTCCAGAATATATGATGTTTAATTATAAAAGACATACTTTAAAATGTAAATTTTTATTTATGTCTGAATTTAATTATGAATTAATTAAAAATAAATTAGGGAATATTGATTATGAGTTATTTAAAAATTATAGAATAGATTGTAAAAGCTATAATAATGAAAGCAAAAAGAATTCTATATTATTGATTTCTCCTTTATCATTAGAAGTATCAGAAAGTTTATATAAATTAATTTTAGATAATAAAAATGAAAAACTAAATATTAAAATTAGATTACACCCATATTTAAATAGAAAAAGCTTTGATACTAAATATATAGAATATCGAAATATTTATGAATTATTAGATGATTATGATACCATTATATATTCAGGTATCACAACCGCATCCATTGAGTTATATTTTCAAGGTAAAAAAGTATATAAGTACATTTCAAATGAATTTATAGATATAGATCCATTAACAGATAAAAATCTTGTCAAAAAAATTAAATCTTTAAGTGATATAGGTGATAATGTAAAGATTTATACAAAAGAAGAAAAAGCTTATTACTTAGGATGTGATAATAAAAATTTAAAAGAGATATTAAAGGAGATAGAACAATGAAAATAGGATATATAGGTGGATTTTGGGCAACAAATATAGGAAATAGTTTTTATAATTTAGGTGCATTACATTTGTTAAAAAAAATGTTTGGTGAAAATAATGTATATTTTGTTCCAGATCCTCCTCAAGAATATTGGTCGACTATAAAAAATGATTATAAAATGATTCAAAACTTAGATTTAGATTTATTTATTATCACTGGTCCTAGTCTTAATAAATGGCATATTGATGTTTTTAAACCTATATTTGATGTATTGAAATCAAAAGGTAAAAAAATTGCTTATTTATCTGTAGGTGCATCTGCTTATACAGAAGAAGAAGCTACTATCGTAAGTGATTTTATAAATAAATATCCTATTGAATTTGTAATGACAAGAGATGACAGTACATATGCTTTATATAAAGATAAAGTAAACTGTAAAATATTTGATGGTATTTGTACAAGTATGTATTTAAATGATGCTGTTAATGTTCCTAATGTTATTGATGAATATATCGTTAGTAACTTTTCTTTTTTAAAAGAACCTAAAATTGAATATAAAAATAAAGAATGGATATTCAACCATTCTTTATTACCTCAATTTCAAGATAAAATAAATAATTATAAAGTTGTAAGACCAAACAATTCATTTTTTATACCATCTTTTCCTAAGTTACACAAAGGTGGTTTGGTATTTAATCGAAATAATGTTTATTATTCAGATTTACCTTATGGGTACTTGTCTATCTTAAAATCAGCGAAGAAAGTTTTTTCAGATAGAGTACATACTTGTGCTGCAACTTTAATTCTTGGTGGAGAAGCTATGTATATTAAAGGATCAAAAAGATCTAATGATGGACGAAAAAATTTATTTAGTCGTATCGGTTTATCAGAAATTTTTAATAGACCTGTTAAATTGGATATGAAATTAATTAAAAAAGAAAAAGAAAATATGGAACTTTTTTTAAATGAATATAAAAAAAATATTTAACTATTTACCATCATATCCTCACTATAAAATGAATATTTTTAGTGGAACAAATAGTCTGAATGAATTAAAGAACACCTTTAAAAGTTTAGATAGTAATAATATATTAGATGGTGAAGAGATTGGTAGATATAATGGTATTTTAAAAGAAAAGTTAAATTCTAAGTATATTTATACTTTTGCAAGTGGAAGAATGGGTTTTTATTCTATTCTGAAAACTATAGGTATAGAAAAAGATGATGAAGTTATTATCCCATCTTACACTTGTATAGTTGTTCCAAATGCAATTATGTATAGTGGTGCTACTCCTATATATTGTGATATTTCTCAAGATGATTTTAATATAGATGTTTCTAAAATAGAGTCTTTAATCACTTCAAAAACAAAAGTTTTATATGCCCAACATACTTTTGGTCAGATGTGTGATGTAGAGGCTATTGTCAAACTAGCAAAGAAATATAATTTAATTGTTGTTGAAGACACAGCATTGGCATTAGGTGCTAAAATAGAAAATAAATTTGCAGGAACTATTGGTGATTTTGGATATTATTCAACAGATAGAAGTAAAGTTATAAATACTGGACTTGGTGGAATAGTAAGTGTAAATAATGAAGATTATATAGATAAATTTAATAATTTTTACAGAAATATACCATTTTTAAGTAAAGAATATACAAAAAAAATAGCTAAAACCTTTATATTAAACTTGATAACACTTCATCCTTCTTTTTATTGGTTTGGTAAGTTTTTAAATGCCGTGTTTATAAAACTAAAAATAATGACCTACTTTTTAGATGAAATACTACTTAATAAAGATGAGATAAAAAGTTACCCTTATCCTGCAAAACTATCCAATATTTTAGCAAATATAGGCATTTCTCAGATTGAAAATCTTGATAATAATCTAAAAAATAGGAAAGAGATTGTAGAATACTATAATGAAATTTTAAATATATATACAGATGAATATATAAATAGTAATGAAAATATATTTTTAAGATATAGTTTTTTGGTAAACAATAGGGAATATTGGGAAAAAAGATTTAGTTCTAAGATAGATTTGTCTATTTGGTTTAAAACGATAGTATCTGGAAAAAATGATAACTTTGAAGAGATAAATTATAACCTTGGTACAAATGAAACATCAGAGTATGTGTGTGAGTATATCTTTAACTTACCAACACATAATCAAATGAAACCAGAAAAATTAAAAAAATTATTAATAGAATTAAAAAAATCTGGAGATATAATTACAAAGGAGAGAGTAAAATGAAAGTATTATTATTAGCAGGTGGATTTGGAACAAGACTTAGTGAAGAGACAGATATAAGACCTAAACCAATGGTAGAAATAGGTGGGAAACCTATTCTTTGGCATATTATGAAAACATACTCGGAACATGGGTTTAATGACTTTGTGGTATTATTAGGATATAAAGGTTACTACATAAAAGAGTATTTTGCTAACTACTTTATGCACCAAAGTGATATTACTATAGATATGTCAGATGGCAGTATGGAGATACATAATAACTCAAGTGAACCATGGAAGGTAACACTTCTTGATACTGGTCTTCATAGTATGACTGGAGCTAGAATAAAAAAAGCGAAAGATTTCATAGGTGATGAACCTTTTATGCTAACTTATGGTGATGGTGTAGCAGATATAGATGTAAAAGAGTTGGTGAAATTTCATAAATCTCATGGAAAACTTATGACTATGACATCAGCACAACCTGATGGAAGATTTGGGGCATTAAACATAGATGAAAATGATCAAGTATTAGAGTTCAAAGAGAAGCCAAAAGGTGATGGTAGCTGGATAAATGCAGGGTATTTTGTATGTGAGTCTAAAGTACTTGACTATATAGAAAATGGTAGTGATGTAGTATTTGAACAAGAACCTCTTAAAAATCTTGCAAAAGACGGGCAAATATTTACCTACAAGCATGATAATTTTTGGATGCCTATGGATACACTAAGAGATAAAATGAAATTAAATGAAATGTGGGATAGCAACAATGCCCCATGGAATGTATGGGATAAAAAATAATGTTTAATAATATATATAAAGATAAAAAAGTTTTAGTTACAGGTCATACAGGTTTTAAAGGAAGTTGGCTTACAACTTGGCTTTTAAAGCTTGGTGCTAAAGTTGTAGGAATCTCAAAAGAGATACCTACAAATCCATCTATGTTTGAAGAGTTAGAGTTAGAATCTAAAATAAAACATTATATAGAAGATATAAGAGATTTAAAAATTATGACGCAAATCATAGTAGATGAGAAACCAGAATTCTTATTTCATTTAGCTGCTCAACCTATTGTATCTACTTCGTATAGTGACCCTATAGAAACAATCTCATCAAATGTAATGGGAACAGCAAATATACTTGAAGCACTTAAAGTTTCAAATCATAAATGCACAGTAGTAATGATCACAAGCGATAAAGCTTATGATAATGTAGAACAAGTATGGGGTTACAAAGAAGATGATAAGATGGGTGGCAAAGATATATATAGTGGTTCTAAAGGTGCTGCTGAACTTATTATAAAATCTTATTATCATTCATTTATGAAAAAAGAAGATTGTAATATTAAACTAGCTATTGGTAGAGCTGGTAATGTTATAGGTGGTGGAGATTGGGCAAAAGATAGGATTGTCGTAGATTGTATGGAAGCTTGGAGTGAAAACAGAAGTGTGGAGATACGAAGTCCAGAAGCTACAAGACCTTGGCAACATGTGCTAGAACCACTTAGTGGGTATCTAAACCTAGGTGCAGAACTTTATAATGATGATAAACTTCATGGAGAAGCTTTCAACTTTGGACCTCGTGCAGAACAGAACCATACAGTGAAACAACTACTTGAAGATTTAAGCAGATATTGGCATTTTAGTAGTGTAGATGATGCATTTACAGTTACTGATAATATTCCATTTCACGAAGCAGGACTACTTAAATTAAATTGTGATAAAGCACTTTTCTTTTTAAAATGGCAAGCAAATTTAGAATATAAAGATACTATTAGATTTACTAGTGAGTGGTATTATGATTCTTATAAAAAAGACGTAAATATTTTAGAGAAAACTTTAGAACAGATTAGTGAATATGAAGATAAGGCAAGAGATAAGGAATTGCTTTGGATAAAATAATATTAACTCCACTTAAACAGATACACAATCCAAAAGGTGATATTTTTCATGCTATGAAAAAAAGTGATGATGGGTTTGATGGATTTGGAGAAGCCTATTTCTCTACAGTTCATAAAGCTGATGTTAAAGGGTGGAAACAACATACTAAAATGACTTTAAATCTTGTAGTACCTGTAGGTGCTATAAAATTTGTAGTATATGATGAAGATACAAAAAAGTTTTTTAGTGTAGTATTGTCACAAGATAATTACCAAAGACTAACAATCAAATCAAATCTTTGGATGGCGTTTAGAGGAGTTGAAAAGCATAATATTCTTTTAAATTTAGCATCTATAGAACATGATCCCGATGAAGTTGTAAATATAGATATAAATGAGATAAAATATGAGTGGTAAAATTAGACTTTCTAAATCATCTATAGGTCAAAAAGAGAAAGAAGCAGTTTTAAAAGTTTTAGATAAAGAGTTCTTAGGTATGGGTGAAGAGGTAAATATCTTTGAACAGACTATCAAGGAATATTTAAAAACTGATATGGAAGTATGTTGTGTTAGTAGTGGTACAGCCGCTTTACATTTAGCTCTTAGTGCTTTAGATTTAAAAGCTGGTGATGAAGTGCTAGTCCCATCACTGACTTATGTAGCCTCATATCAAGCTATCTCTGCCACTGGAGCAATACCTATCTCTTGTGAAGTAAATAAAAATACTCTTTTTATAGATACAGAAGATATAAAAAGAAAAATTACTAAAAATACAAAAGTCATTATGCCCGTACACTATGCAAGTAATTCAGCAAATATGCAAGAAGTTTATAAAATAGCAACAGAGCATAAGCTAAGAGTAGTGGAAGATGCCGCACAAGCTTTTGGTGCTTCACGAGATAAACATCTAGTTGGTTATAAAGGAGATATAATCTGCTTTAGCTTTGATGGGATTAAAAATATCACTTCTGGTGAAGGTGGAGCAATTCTTTCAAAAGATAAAGAGTTCATACAAAAAGTACAAGATGGAAGACTTTTAGGAGTTGAGAAAGATACTGATAAAAGATACAATCAGCAAAGAAGTTGGGATTTTGATGTTCTCCATCAAGGCTTTAGATACCATATGAGTAATATTATGGCAGCTATTGGAATAGTCCAAGTTGGTAGAATTACTGAATTTAGAATAAAAAGACAAAATATAGCAAAAAAATATGTGATAGAATTAAATGATACACAAGAAATTAACCTTTTAGATTTTAACTATGATGAAGTTTTACCTCATATATTTGTAATAAAAGCGCAAAAAAGAGATGAATTAAGAACATATCTTTTGGATAACAACATAGAATGTGGAGTACATTACAAACCAAATCATCTACTTAGTAAATATAAATCAACTTATCCTCTCCCAATTACACAAAAGATATATGAAGAGATTTTAACACTACCTTGTCATTTTGATTTGAGTAATGAAGAACAAAACATAGTAATAGAAAAAATAAGAGAGTTTTATGCAAACTAATCCTTTAGTATCTGTAATAATGAACTGTTATAATAGTGACAAATTTTTAAAAGAAGCTATAGAGTCAGTTCTAAATCAAACATATAAAAATTTCGAGATAATATTTTGGGATAATCAATCTACAGATAATAGTGCAAAAATAGTACAATCTTATGATGATAAAAGAATAAAATATTTTTATGCCCCACATTTTACTCCATTGGGCAAGGCCAGAAACTTAGCTATAGAGAAATGTACTGGCGAATGGATAGCATTTTTGGATTGTGATGATATATATGATAAAGATAAATTAAAATTATCTTTTGAAGATTTACTTAAAAAACAGAATAAAAATAAAATTGCATTAATTTATTCTAATTCATTTTTTATAGATTCATTTGGAAATATTAAAGGTAAAACAAAAAAAAATATATCAGGCAATATATATTTTGAATTATTATATAATGGTAATTTCATTGTTTTTTCTTCAATAATAATTAATAAAAATATATTGATTTCAATTGGTAATATTAATGAAGATCTTAATTATTGTGAAGATTATGATTTATTATTGAAAATTACTAGAAATTATGATGTAATAGCAGTAGAAGAAATTTTAACATTTTATAGAGAACATTCAAAGAATATAACAAATACAAAACAATTAGCTAATATATCAGAAACACTTGATTTATTAAACTCAATATCACGATTTAATTATTATGGTTCATATACACGAATAAAGATATTAATAAATCAATCATATTTTTTATTTAGAAATCTTAATAATTTAAGAAAAGAGCTAAGTGTTATAAATCTTATTAAATTTTTAATTAAATATAAAGTTTTAATTTTGATAATACCTATTACATTATTAATAAAAAGTATATTTTTATTAATAAATAGGAATAACTTTAAATGAAAATAATAATTAATACTTCAAATCTTTATGTTGGAGGTGGTCTTCAGGTTGCATTATCATTCATTAATGAATTACAATATTGTAATAATGAGAATGATTATTATATTTTTATGTCACAAGCAATAAAAAATCAAATTAATATTGAAGAATATCCTAGTAACTTATCATTTTTATTGATAGAAAATTCTCCATCTAAGTTAACACAAAGACATAAAATAATTAGATTGTTAAATAAACATGAAAGTAATATTAATCCAGATGTTGTTTTTACAATATTTGGTCCAAGTTATTGGAAACCAAATGCAATACACTTGATGGGTTTTGCTGATGGATGGTTATATAATCCAGATTCAATTGCATATACTAGGTTATCGATATATAATAGAATAAAAAGAAAATTGTTATCGGAGTATAAGAAATATTACTTAAAGCGGGATGCTAACTATTTTGTACTTGAAACAGAAGATGCAAAAAAAAAGTTTTCAGATATACTTAATGTAAACAATAATAATATATTTGTAGTAGGTAATACATATAGTTCAATTTTTAATGATAAAAAATATATAGATACAAATAATAAACATTTCATTTCATTACCTGAAAAAAAAGAAAATGAATTTAGATTAATGTATATAGCACATAATCATCCAAATAAAAACTTAATAATTATTAATAAACTTTTACCATTACTTAAAAATATGAATATAAATATAAAATTTATTCTAACAATAAACAGTGAAAGCTATGATATTATGTTTATGGATTCATCTAATATAATTAATATAGGGCCTATTGATCAAAAGTCTTGTCCTTCTATATATAAACAATGTGATGCTATATTTACGCCAACACTTTTAGAAACATTTAGTGCAGCCTATCCAGAAGCAATGAAAATGCAAAAGCCAATTTTAACTTCAAATTATTCTTTTGTAAGAGATATTTGTCAAGATGCCGCTTTATATTTTGATCCTTTAGACCCTAAAGATATAGTAGATAAAATAAAATATCTTGTACAAGATAAAAACTTACAGAATAGATTAATAAAAAAAGGTAATAAAAGAATTTTAGAGTTTGAAACTGCACAAAGTAGGGCAAAGAAATATATAGAGTTATGTAGGTATATTATAAATAAAGGAAATAAATGACGGTTTTAGTAACAGGATGTGCAGGATTTATTGGTTCTCATTTGATTGAAGAATTACTTAAAGATGATAGTATAAATTAGGGTTGACACATCAGTTGGAAGGGGTATCACTTCTTAAATCTAAGACTAGATAATAAATTATTTGCTATAATGAACTATATAAAAAATAGATTAGATATGAAAAAACTTGAAAGTAGTTATGAAGATTTTTTAATAATGTAATAGGAAATTGTGATGGATAAAACAAAAGTAGATGATATGCTTATCAGTATGATAACACCTAAAGTTAAAGAGATAGAGGAGAAGTTTGGAAATAATCAACCATTAACACAGGAAGATATAAATACACTTTTATTGAAATCTCAATACAATCATATAAATCATTTAGATTTAAAATTAAATGAGGTAACTGCTGATGTAGCAAGTTTAAAAAATGATTTTAAATTTTTAGAACAGAAATTTGTTATTTTAGAACAGAAAGTTGAACAAAGATTCGAAACATTTGAGCAAAGATTTGAAACATTTGAAAATAAAATAGAAATTACAATTCAAAAAGCATTAAACAAAAATATGATGTTACTTATAGTTTCTATGGGTT
>Ga0256837_1001547_pt1 | contig 15708 bp, 10 predicted proteins | sample 4562384metaG_FD_185976 | JGI IMG/M metagenome (GOLD analysis project Ga0256837, IMG submission 185976) | Hydrothermal vent microbial communities from Guaymas Basin, Mexico - 4561-384 | ecosystem: Environmental > Aquatic > Marine > Hydrothermal vents | place: Mexico: Guaymas Basin | collected... | reverse complement strand
CCAATTTTTCTTCATTTTCATGAAGAGCTAAAATTTCATCTGTATACCGAGTAGGATAAGGTGAAGTATATCTAAGCCGTTTAAGACCTGGAAGAGATAAAATTTCCTTTAAAATACGATAAAAATCTGGATGTTTGTTAACAATTTGTCCTAGTAAAACAATCTCTTGTTTTCATCTGCTAAGATGATATTTAACTTCACTAAGTATTTCATCAAAAGGTCTATTTTTTTCTAAACCTCTAGCATAAGGCACTATACAATAACTGCAAAATTGATTACAACCTATTTGAATAGGCACATAAGCTGTTTTTGATTTTTCACTAAAAATTTGATTAGCAGTAGGTGCTGGCAAAAGTGAAAGATAAGATGGTTTTGATTTTATATCTTCAAGATATTGGTTAACTTTTTCTTTTCGAATAAAATTTTTATAAGTATCATTTAGATTATATAAAATAACTGGTAAAAGATGCAAATCATCTATTCTAAATAAAAGCTCTACATTATCAAACTTAGCTTTTAATTTTCTCCAAAGATCTCAGAAAGCTTCGTTAATTATGAAATTTTCATTATTTACCTCTTTTATCTTTAAAAAATTTCCTTTCTTAAATTTTGTCTGCCAAATATAAATTTCTTCAGAATTCATCAGAATTTCTTCAGATTTCTTTCTATCCAAATTTCTTCCAACCATACAACCAGTTATCCAAATTTTTTTATTTTTTGGGATCTCAGCCAGTTTTCACCAAATTTTGTCTTCAGATTTTTGTCTAACAGAACAAGTATCAAAAATAACAATATCAGCTTTGGTAATATCTGAGGTATATTCAAATCAAATATTTTCTAACACAGCTTTTATTCTAGCACTATCAGCATAGTTAAACTGACAACCGTATATCAAGATATGAAATTTCATATTAACAATTAATTATTAATTTTAAAATATATATTAATTTTTTACCTCATAATATCTTTCAATCTATAAAAAGGTATCATCTGAATTTCTTTAATCTCTTTTTTTACAAAATTATCTTTATAAATCAAATATACATCTACTCAATATTTCTCTTTTGCTTTTATAAGTTGTCCGATCTCTCTTTGATAATTATCTTCATTTAACTCGTAAACTATTTGAATAAATTTAACTCTTTTTCAATCTATTAAAACAAAATCAATATCAAATTTTTTATCTTTAAAATAAAAAAGACTTTTATTTTCTTGATATCACATTTTTTTAAACTCCATAAATACCCAATTCTCAAAAAGTTTCCCAAAATCCTGTTTGTAATGATAAAAATTAATACTATAATAGCCATTATCTAAGATATAAATTTTTGATTGGCTTCTTTCCTGTTTTCAAATAGAAAAATCAAAATTTTTAACTTCAAACCATAAATATGCTTGAAAAAAATAATCCATCCAATTTAAAACACTATTATAATCAGCGTTTACAATCTGAGAAATTTTTTTTAAATTTATAAAGTTTCACATATATGATAAAATCAATTTTAAAAAATATCTAATCTTTTTTATAGATTTTAAGTTAAACCTCTCTATAACATCTTTAAATAAAGTTATTTCTAAATAATCCTCCAAAATTTTTATCTTATCATCAATACTATCCAACTTGACTATTTCAGGAAAAACTCCCCATATCAAAATTTCATCTAAAATTTGTTTATATCTTATTAATTTAATAGAAGACAAGTATTTTTCATATTTCTCTCATTTAAACTTTAAAACCTCCTCAAAATCTAACGGTAAAATTTCAAAATTTGTTGCCTTTCATCTTAATCAAGAAGCAATCTGAGAAGAAAACAAATCACTAGTCGATCAAGCAACAATAAGATTTATATTAGGATAATCATTATAAATCTTCGTAGCAAATTTCTGCCATCATTCAATTACTTGAACTTCATCTAAAAACAAAAAATATTGTTGTCCAACATCATAATTAACTAATTCCAAAAATGTTTCTAATAAAATATCTAAATCCTGCAGTTGTAAAGGATAAAGTTCAGATCTTTCTAAATAAAGGTACAAAATATTCTGTTTTTTAACTCAAGATTTCAACAACTGATCAATTATCTGATAACAATAAAAAGTTTTCCCTGCTCTTCTTGGTCAAACAATAGTATATACTTTTCTAACATTTAAAAAATTAAACTTTTTATTTCTAGGAATATATTCAGGCGAAAATCTTTCCCAAAAATCTTTAATTAATTTAACGAAAATTTCTTTTTTCATACTGAATACAATCTATATAAAATTAAATTTTGTACTGAATATACTCAGTATAAAAAGAAAATCAAGAATAAATAATTTAGTTAATACTTTAATAAATTAAAAACTTTACCATCCCAAAATTTATCTCATCGATCAAAATTTCTTTATTATAACATTTTTACATCCTCAAATCCCATCTAAAACTTGTATTCCATCAATAGTTAAATCAATATTTAACTTACATTTCTAAAAATTTAAAAACTCTTTATAAGCAGAGATTTTTCTCCTTGATTTTCATAGAATAAATCATTAAATCTATACCAAATTTATTGCCAAACAATTTTTTTCAATGGATATCAAATACTACCTTATCAGGATTTTACAAAAAATCATTATTTTTTCAAACACATTTAAAAAATTGCCTCAATACAAACTCTCCTGAAAGGAAAAAATTCTACTAATTTGCCTAGATAGAATTGGAGATGCTATATGGAATATAAAAATTGCTAAAATCATAAAAAAGCACTTTCCAAATATAAAAATTTACGTTTTATGTAATCATTACAATCAATTTGTCTTTAAAGAAAACCAGCAACTTTTTGAAAAAACTTTTATATTAAAAACCAATCCCCCTGAATATTTTTTTAAAAATCCCCTCAAAGCTCTGTTTCAACCGTTTATAACTTTCATCAAAAATTATAAAACTCTAAAAAAACTTAAAAAATTTTGCTTTGATTATAAAATAAATCTTACAAAAAGAATTGCTATTTTATTACAATTTTTTTTACCTTGAAAAACTATCAAATGTCATACACACAAAGAAATATGAGCTAACCTTCCACGATGTTGAGTATTAAACCAACTAGGAATTAATAACAATTTTCAAATCTATTTTCCACAAAATAAAAAAATAAATAAAATATTACTTTTCAAATGATGAAAACATCCTCATAGGCTCCAAAAAAGCTTTCGACAAAACTTAGAAAACATTTTACAAAAAAAAGATATATCTTATGAAATCCTAACAGATTATCCTAGTTTACATAATACCCTAAATTTAAAAAAAACTTTTATAGTAGCTGACCAAACTCCTTTAAAAGATTTTATCAAAAAATTCGACTTAGTAATAGGATCAGACTGATGAGCAATGCACTATATAAGCCAATTTACAAAAACTTTATTTATTTTAACTGCAACCAACCCTTATGCAATAGATTATATAAAAAAAGTTGATAAAATATGAAATCGAAAAATATATCAAAGTCTAACAAACCCTAACACAACTTATATATCCCAAAATCTTCCTTGTGTATGATGTTTTCAACTAGGTTGTAAGAACTTATATTGTCATAAGATAGATAAAAATTTTTTGGCTCAAATTGTAAAAAAGATAATCTAAACTTAGTTTAAAAACAAAAATTTTTTGGAATAATATAATAAATTTAAACTTGCTGTTAAATATATGAAAGAAAAGAACAAGAAAAAGTGAAGAAAATTAGCTAAAGCATATTTAAGGCAAATGTTGACAATTCTAAAAAAAATATATGCCTTTATAAATTTCTTAATATCTTCCTTTGTAATTAATATTTTTCTGGTAATTCTTTCAATTGTTTTTAATACCGCTATTTTATTATAGAAATAAAAATAAAGATAACACTTATTAACATTTTTTTAAATCTCTTACAACATTACCATAAATATCAATAATCTTTAAATCTTCTGTTAAGTATCTTTCTATCAGATAATCCACTCTTATCCAATAAAAAAGAAAAAATAGAAGAAAATAAAAATAAATGATAAATTCTAAAGATCAAAATGTTACAGAATCTATAGCATCCACTATTTCATTTCGAGTTAAAATTTTTATATCTCATAGCCAAAGTAGTCAGAAAAATACTAACAAAATAATCCAAATTTTTAATAGAAATAAAACAAATTTCTTACTAAACAAATTTCTCCGATCCTTGAAAAATATCATATACTGATAAACCAAAATAAAATACCAAAATATATCAAAATATCCTAATGTTAGCAAATTTGACAAAATAAATATCCATTTAAAATTCTTAAAATCACATTGAATACTTTTTTCCTCATAATAATTTTTTAAACAAAAAACAAATTTTAATCTCTTATAATAGAAGAAAAACATATATAAACCTAAAGTAATAATTAATAATATTAAATTCTCATACCAAGGTCTAGGTTTAAATCAACATCTCTTTAATAACAAAGATTTAGTAACATTAATATCTTCTTTATTAATCCTATCTTCGTCTTCCACTTTATCCTGCTTCAAACTATTATTAATATCATCTTTCTGTAATAAACTATTTTCTTTTTCAGTAAATCATAGAATTTTTCTTTTCTCCTCCTCAAACTCCTCTCTTGTAATCAATCCTTTTTCTAACAATTCTCCCAATTGTTTTAAAGATTCATATTTATTCATAAATAATTATATATTATTAGCATAAATTAAAATTATTATATCTATTATATCTTCTAACCCAAATAAAAACAAAATTTATTGTCGAAAATAATTTTAAATAATTTTATTTCTAATTTCAATAATTTTTCTCAAAACTTCTAAATTTTAAAATAAATATTATTTTCTAAAAGATCAATTACTTCTTTTAAAAACCTCTCAAAATTTTTCTCCATAAAATCATAATAACCTTTAGGATTCTCTTCAAAATTTTCAATACTATCCATATATTCTTTTCTTTTATCAAAATAAATAACATCAATTACATTAAAAACATACAAAAACCACATATTCATTAAAAGCCTTGCAGTTCTTCCATTTCAATCAATAAAAGGATGTATTTTTACAAAATAAATATGCAAATCAAATCAATATTTTAAAACTTCATCAATATTATCTAAATCTATCTCTTTATATCTACTTGTAAATTCCTCAAAAAAATTCATCATCAGAGTAGGAACTTTTTCATATCTAGGCAACACAGCTCTAGAATAAGCTATTCTTACATTCACATCTCTATAAACTCAAGCATATTGATCATTTATATTCTGAAGTAATATTTTATGAATATTCAAAACATTGTCCTCATTAAAAATTTCAAGCCAACTTTTATGAGATTTGTCTAAACAATCTGTTAACCTACAAACAAAATCAAAAGCCTTCTTATGATTAACAACTTCAAAATGTTCCTTTAAAGAATGTCAAGTAATGACATTTCATTTTAATACTAAAGCAGTTTCTTTTTCTGAGAAAGTAGTTCATTCTATAGCGTTACTATTATAAGTATATTTAACATCAAAGAAATTTTTTAAAGCCTGCTTTTGAATATCAGTCAGTTGAAAATTTAAATATTTATTTAACAATTCTTTTAAACTAGCAACAAACATTAGTGAAACTAAAAAATTAAAATCTACAACTATATCTCAGACAATATACCATCTTCAAAAATCATTAGATTTAATCATTAAACATCTCATTATTAATCTCTTCAGACCTTTCCTCCCTCTTCCGACCTCTTACTTCTATTATCTATATATAAATTTCTCTAGGCTTTGCTCATTGTTGAGGTCAAACAATTCATCTCTCTTCTAATATATCCATTATTCTAGCAGCACGAGCAAATCATATACCCAATTTTCTTTGAAGTAAAGTAGCAGAGGCTTTTCTTGTTTGTTTTATTATTTCTATTGCTTTTTGTACTAACTCTTCATCTTCTTCTGAAATATCACCTCCTCAAACAGTTTCGGCTTTTGAATTTAGAATATTTATGATTTCTTGATCATAAACTTGTTCTTCAGAAAGTCATTGCATATATTTGTCTCTTAAATATTCTACAATCCTGTCAACTTCTTCTGTAGAAACAAAAGGAGCCTGAACTCTTAATGGAAATTTCGTAGTAGGATCTATATATAAAAGATCTCATTTTCACATAAGATCTTCTGCTCATTTCATATCAAGAATTGTTCTACTATCGACTTGAGAAATAACACCAAAAGCTATTCTAGTAGGAATATTAGCTTTTATAAGGCCAGTTATAACATTTACAGAAGGTCTTTGAGTAGCTACTATTAAATGCATTCATACAGCTCTAGCCTTTTGAGCAATACGAGCAATAGCGGTTTCAGTATCTTTCTTAGAAGATGATGACATCATAAGATCTGCTAATTCATCTATTATTATTACAATCCTTGGTAGTTTCTTATCTTTAGAAACTTTTTTATTATATTCATCAATATTTCTAACTCTTGCTTCTTTCAAAAGGGAATATCTCTCCTCCATCTTACCCACTGCCCACTTCAACACTTTTACAGCTTTTTCTGGATCAGTGATAATAGGGGCAAGAAGATAAGGAATTCATTCATATATACCAAGTTCAACTTGTTTTGGATCAACCATTATAAATTTTAGTTCAGATGGTGTATTTTGATAAATCAATGATAAAATAAAATCGTTAATACCCACTGATTTTCCCGAGCCAGTAGCACCTGCTACAAGAAGATGTGGCATCTTCTCTAAAGGTTTTATAATTTTTTTTCAATCAATTGATATTCAAATAGCAAGATTAGTTAAACTCTTTTGCATAGACTTAGCAAATTCGGTAGAATCTAATAATTCTTTCAATCTTACGATTCTTGCATTAGGATTAGGAATTTCAATACCTACATACTCTGTTCATGGAATAGGAGCCAATATTCTCAAATATTTTGCCTTTAAAGCCATAGCCAAGTCTTTTTTCTTTTGTTCTATTTTAGAAATACTAATACCAGCTTCAGGTTTTACCTTTATTTGTAAAACAGTAGGTCAAATGTTAAAACCTTCTACTTTTACTGGTATATTAAATTCTGCTAATTTTTCTTCTATAGCCTTTCACTGTTCAATCAAATATTGTTCGTCAATCTGTATCTGACTAGATGGAGATTCCAACAAGTTTACGTCAAAAGTAGGTTTATCTTCAGGAAAATTAATTTTAATTTGTTTTTTCTGAGTTTCTTCTTCTTTTTGCTTAAGTTTTTCTTCAATCTTTTGTTTAATCAATTGCTTTAAAAGTTGCTTATCTTTAGATTTATCAATTAATTTATCTTTCTCTTTAATTTTTTCTTTTTGTTGATTAAATAATGTCTTTTCTTTTCTTATATCATTTTTTATATCTTTTTCATTTTCACTTTTTATTGCTAATTCAAATTTAGGTATCTTCTTAAACAAATTATAAATAGTTTTTCAAAACAACAAAATAAAAACACTTACAAACAAAATAATAGAAAATAATTCTATAGCTTTTATATTTCAAGAAAATAATTTACTCTCTATATATAAAATTAAATATCAAAGATTTCATCCAAATTGAGAAGGTAGCAACTTCTCATCATAAAGTAAAGGAAAAGAAAATATAGGCAAAAGTAAAACTAATAATATAAAAAATTTCTTAAATGGCGACTTCTTTAAAATAGTCTCATCATAAATTATCCATAAACCTAAAATTAGCATACCGGCAAAAAACAAAAAAGTTCATCGTTTACCAAAGAAAAAAACTGGCACAAAAGATACTATTAAGTATGCAAGAGAATCTGGCGAAAAAATCAAAGAAAAGAAAAATAAAAAAGATACAAAAACAAGTGGCAATGCTATATGCCACTTTGTTAAAACCTTTTTTTTACTTTTTCTAGATTTTCTTTTTTTCTTTTTAGCCATAAAAATAAATTTTTAATCTCTTAAATATTTAGTCTTCAGATTTACCTAATAATTTTAAAATCTCTAAGAATAAATTAATAAAATCTAAATACAAAGATAAAGCCATTACTATTTCTAATCTTTTATCTCCTACCAATGCAGCTTGCTTAATCATATTAATATCTAATATAACTAACAAAGAAAATACAACTATAAAAGCTACTGTTAGTATCAAATCCAAAGTAGAATTACCTAAGAATATATTTATTAAAGCTCAAATAATAAGAACTACCAGTGCTACTAACAAAACAGTAGACCATTTAGCTATATCAACTTTTAGTACATTACCTGCTAAAACTAATCCTAAAAATAGGCCACTAGTTAAACCAAAAGCTAATACTATACTCTTTATCTGATAAGTTAAAAATATTCCTGAAAGTCCAAATCACTCTAAAATTGAAAACAAGATAAAAAGTACAGCTAAAGCTGTATAAGAAAGTTTTTCCCAAAACCAAGAAATTACTATCACTAAAACAAATGCTAAAATAGCACTCCCTACAAAAACAGGAAACATATAAGAAGGTTCAATAAAACCATTTTTAACTCCCCAAAATACTCAATAAGCTGTTCAAAATGCTAAAAGTAACGATATACCTAACCAACTAAATACTCTTGTAAAAGTTGATTCTATTTTTACTTTTTTCTCTGCTTCTGATAAAGTTACAGCTTCTGATGGGTTAATTTGCAAAAGTTGCTCCTTTAAAGACATTCTAAAAAAATTTAAAATATAAATCTCAATTAATATAAAATCTTATTAGAAAAAATCAAGATAAAATAAATATCTTAGTAAGTTAAATTTAGAAATCAAAAATTTATTCTTGATTTTTAATAACGTTTCAATATTCATTGAATTAAGGAGACACTCATTTTATCAATTAAATAAATAACCATGTTTAACAAACTAAGTTGTAAATGTAAAATCGTTAAAAACTTTTCTCCGTCTTGGTTTGCTTCTGTAATGTGAACCTGAATACTGGCTATTACAAGTTTATTTTATAGTCAATATATACCTATACTAAAACCAATATCTCAATTACTATTTTACTTTAATATTCTTCTCTTCTTCTTTTTGTTGATACCTTGGATTTTAAGATGGATATTCTATACTGAAAATGCCAAAAAAGACTTATATCACCCAATCATTTCCAACTTCTATCCTACTATAAGTGTATGACTATTAGTTTTAGCAGCTAATTTTATCGTAATAGATAATAATATAAATATCTGATGAATTTTTTGGGGTCTCGGGGCTTTTTTTACTATTATTTTTGCTTTGTTAGTTCCCTTTTTATCATTTAAAAACACTGATATAAAAATAGATCACATAAATCCTGGTTGGTTTATCCCACCAGTATGACTCATTGTAATACCTATAGCCTGAAGTATGTTAATACCCTATACTTCTGGAATTTTAAAGGAAATCATAATAATAACTAATTTTATTTGATGGTGAGCTGGTTTCTTTTTATATTTAGGATTATTAGCTATATGTCTATATCGTTTTATAATACATTATCCTTTACCTACTACTTTAGCTCCTACTATATGGATAAATTTATGACCTATTTGAGCAGGAACAGTTGCTTTAATTAACTTAATTAAAAATTACAATTTTATATCTTTAAAAGAACCTTTCTTTACTTTTTGATTTTTTATTTGGTGATTTGGTATATGGTGGGTCCTAATGGCTATTATAATGACTATTTATTATATCAAAGATTTAAAATTGCCTTATTCTATGTCATGGTGGGCTTTTACATTTCCACTATGAGCATATGTAGCTTCTACACATCTAATTTACAAAATTTTTAATATACAAATTATCGATTATATATGACTCGTATTATACCTATTACTTTTTTTTCTCTGGAGTATCACAATAATTAAAACATTACTTAAAACTTATGATTGAAGCATATTCGAAGATATAAAAAATAATAAAAACTCTAATTAAAATTCCTTATTTAGCCTTTTTCATAGTATCATATAAAAACACAGGAACTACTATTAAAGTCAATACCGCAGAAACTGACAATCCCCATATAATAGACCAAGCAAGTCAGGACCATACAGGATCCCCTAAAATAGTAGTTGCTCAAAGCACTGTTGTCAGAGAAGTCAGAATTATAGGCCTTAATCTAGTCACTCCGGCTTCAAGTAAAGCTGTTTTTAAAGTCAAACCTCTCTTTAACAATACATTCAAATATTCTAACAAAATAATAGCATTACCAACTACTATACCAGCCAAAGCAATCACTCATATCATACTAGTAGAACTAAAATACTCATTTTTCAGCAGATAAAGTATTGTAAATCCTGGAAAAACACCAAAAAAACCTAACAAAAAAGTAAGCATTATAATACCACCTATAGCAAAACTTCTAAATTGAGCTACCATCAAAAGATATATAGCCAAAATCGCTATAATCATCGCTATACCAAGATCCCTAAATGTATCCATTGTAAGTTTCCATTCACCTCACCACCGCAGCCTATATTTCTCACCTGTTTTTATATCTTGTATCCAAAATCAATAAGGTCCCCAGCTCAAAAGTTTATAACTTCCTTCCCAAAAAGCAGGATCTAAAAACTCCTTATAAATATTAATCACAGGATATACTACGCTATTATCACCCATCTCTCAATAAATATAGACAGTTTGGTATCTGTCATCATCATAAATAGTTTTATCATAAGCTACAGGTATAATTTTAGCAATTTCTAACAAAGGTATCTGTTTTCACTGTTTATTAGTAAAATAAATCTTTTTTAAAGTATCTATATCTTTTGTTTGAGAATCTAAACCAGCAATTACTATATTAATTGGCTCTTTAGTATTACTATCATGATACAATGAAACTTTAACTCATCATCCAAAAAAATTATAAATAGTATAAGCAATTTGCTCTACATTTAAACCTAGTCTAGTAATCAATTCATGATCTAACTTAATAATCCACTTTGTTTGATAATGCTCTTTGGAAGTATAAACATCTACAACTTGATGCGTTTTAAATATAGGTAATAATTTTTTATAAAGCCAATCTGATAATTTCTCTAGTTTTGAATAATCAACTTCAGATTCTGTTTGCACTCTTAACATAAACGTAGCTCTTACAGGAGGACCAGGAGGATCTTCCAAAAGTCTAACCTTAATATCAGGATATTTTGCTAGAAGATACTTTTTAAGATACGGTCTAATAGCTATCGTAAACTGCTCAGAAGAAATATCTCTCTTATCAACCGAGATAAGATTTACTCTTGTAGAAATATATTGTTCTCAATTTCTCATCATAGAACTACGGAAAGTATTAGCAAAATCTGGTACTGGAGCTATACCTACCCACCAAGCAACTCATTTTATAATTGAAAGACTTTTAGTCTCTTCATCTGAAATTTTCAAAATTTTATATAAACTACTACAAAAATCTGTTTTTTGACCTGAATAAGTAAAACAGGACAAAAATTTACCTAAATCCTGAGAAACTTTCATAGTCTGATATATACTCCGACTTCTAGGAGTATCTATCCAAATATAAATCTGCTCTTTATTAGATTTTGGAAGCATCCTAGCTTTAAATATTCCCAAAGATGGTGGAACAATTATTACAGCAAAAAGCAAACTCCAAAAAGCTAATTTAAATATTTTTCTTTTAACTTTATTTTCATCTCCTAGCAATGATCTCATAATTTGCAAATATTTCTTTTCTATCCAAGTCCTTTTTACTTCATGTAATCAATGTTTAGCAACATCTTCTACTTCACAAACTAAATCTTTAGCACAATCTTTCTTTTCCTCCTTTATTTCAGGTCTTTTAGCAAAAACATAAGATAAAAACGGATTAACAGAAAACGCTACCAAAAGAGACAATGTAAGAGTAATAATTGCATATTTAGGAATAGGACCCATATATTGACCCATCATTCAAGTAACAAAAAACATCGCAATAAATGCCAAAATCCTTGTTATAGTAGATAAAATAACTCATACTCATACTTCATCTACAGCATCTAATATTGCTTGTAAAGTTGTTTTACCAGATTTAGTTCTCATCTCTAAATGTCTAGTAATATTCTCTACTACAACAGTTCAGTTATCAACAAGCATTCACAATACTAAAATCAAAGCAAAAAGGGTGATCCTATTAATATTATCTCCTAATATTAAAGCTAAACCTATCGTTCAAGCTAAAGTAAGAGGAATAGCCATAGCATTGTTAAAAGCATCTTTTATTCCAAGATATATCCATAAAACGAAAAATACTATTATAATAGATTCTATCAAATTTATCAAAAGCATATCCGTAGCCTCTTTTGCAGTTTTTCATTCATTTTGTATCTCTACAATCTTAAATCATTTTGGTAAGTCATTTTGAATTTCTTTAAGTTTTTCCTTTAAATCGTTTACCACAAAAACCGCGTTTGTTCCTCTTTTTTTAGCCACACCAATAAAAATAGCATCTTTAAAAATTCAAGTATTGTATGTAGAATATTTTAAACTAGGTTGATAAAAAGTAAAGTATTTTTTCTTGGTAATACCTTTGTATATTAAAGCTACATCTTTTAGATATACAGGAGAACCATTATAATATCACACTATAAGATTAGCTACTTTGTTTATATCATTCAAATTTCAGTCTACTTGTAAAATTTCTTTTTCTTTATCATTTCTTATTTCTCATCACGGAAAAACAATATTATTTTTCTTTAAAGCTTGCCATACTTGCATTATATCAATATGTTTTGCTTCTAGTTTATTTAAATCTAATTTTATATTAATATTGTCATTTTCTCATCAAACTAAATAAAAAACTGATGTATTTTCTACATATTTAATCTTATCTAATACATCTACAGCTACTTTTCTTAAATCAATATCAGTTTTACAACCAGAATAAATAACTCAACTACATACATTTAAATTATCTTTTGTTATAGCAAAAGTATATATAGGAATATCGTCTGGATCAATAGGCTTAATAATAGGCTTTTGAACACCCAAAGGAGAAAGGTCTATATTAGCAAAAATTTTATTATAAAGCCTTGTTGTTGCTTTTTCTTTATCTGTTCATACATAAAAAGAAACCATTACTGCACCCCGATCAGCATGAGCTACTCAATAAACGTGCTCTACTCATTCTATCTCCATAAGTTTATTTTCCAAAGGTTTTACAATAAGATTCTCAACTTCTTTTGCATTATATCAAGGTGCAGGAACTATTATATTAAAAGCTGGGACAATTATATCAGGATTATATTGCTTTGGTATAACTAACCAAGAAAATATTCACCAAATCATAAAAATTATCATAAAAATAACTGTTATCTTTCCATTTTTTATCCAAAACTCAGTAAATTTACGTATCATGAGAAGAATATATTACAAAATTAAATTATTTTAAAATCACAATTCATTCTTTTAATTCTTCTGACTCTACCAAACATCGATTTTCATCACATTGTTTTACATTAACTTTTACTTTCTTTCAATCAGACAATTTAACAAAATATTCACCCCATTTATATTCAATAAATGATTTAGGTATCTTATAACCCGTTAACTGAGCAAAAGAAAAATAAACTTTTCAATACATACCTATTTTAAGTTTTCATTCTATATTTTCTAAGTACACTTCTATTGGTACCCTTTTAGACATAAAATCTACATTAGGATATATCTTATGAACAAAACCAGTAAAAAATTCTCATAAATCAGTAATATATATCCTTACTTTATCTCCTACTTTTATTTTGTTTGCTAAAGAAGAAGGTAAATACACTTTTATCTTTAATTTTTTATCATCAGCTAAAGCAAACACAGGCATACCTGGACCAACTACTTGTCCAATATCAGCCATTTTTTTCAAAATTATACCATCATAAGGTGCCACTATCTTTGTATAACCCAACTGAATTGCTGCTTGTGATCTATTTCATTTTACTTGAGCAATCTTACTTTTTATTTGACTAAGTTGAGTAGCCTTTTGTTTTTGAAGAGCTTTTAATCCAGCTACAGCTTCTTCATATTGTTTTTTAGCAATTTCATATTGTTTTTCTGTTACTTGTTTTTTAGTTGTAACTTCATCAATTTTTCATTGTGACATTGCTAAATACTGCTGATAAGTCTGTTTAGCAGTTTCATATTGCTTTTGTGCCATTTCATATTGTTTTTGCAAAAGATCCAACTTCATTTTAGATTGTTTCTTAAAATTCTCGATAGCTTGAATAGATCATTTAATACCTAAAAGATAATTTCATTCAGCAGTAAGCAAAGTTTTTTCTATCATAGTTTGAAAATTAGTTGCTTGTTGTTTATATTGATTGATCATAGACGCTGGAAATGTAGGTGCAGCGACACTAGCATCTATTAAATGATATGTATCATCTGCTAACTTTCTAAGTTTTACAAATAGACCCTCTGTTTGCTTTAAAGCATTATATATTCTTTGTTTTAATTTTTCATCAGCAGTAACATCAGGAGAATTTTTTATATCTTCTATCAGTTGATCTACATCTTTCTTCCAACTTTTATAATCTGAATATACTTTTCTTCGTTCTGATTTGATATTTTCTTTTAAAGCAGTGTTTTTAGCTCCCAAATATGCTTCAAACATATCATTTTTATGTTTGTTTTTATCTGAAATTCATACCAATTCATCTACAAAATTAAGAAAATTGGTAGCCACAATTCTAGCTTGAGCTAAAGCATTCTTACTATTTGAATAAATATCTTTTTCTCTTTGTTTTAAAACTTTTTTAGTATGTTCTAAATTAGTTTTAGCAGTCTCTACTCATACCTTTGCCTGTTCTACTTGTTTTTTAGCAGTTTCTAATTGTTCTTTAGTAATTTTATGAGTATCTTTCAATCACTTATTTACTCATTCTAAAGCTTTTTGTGCCATTTCCATAGCAGCTTTTGCTTGCTGAACTTTTTGTTTCATTGCAGCTATTTGAGCATCAAACATAGCTTCTGTATTTTTATACATTGCTTCCAAAGTAGCTAAAATATCATTAGCAGATTTTAAATTTGTCATTATAGGCGACGGATCAACCTCTGCCAAAAGCCATCATCATTTTACATAATCTCCTTCATCTACCTTTATTGAAACTATTTTACCACCTACTGGAGATCAAAGCATAGTTTGAGATTGAGGTTCTACAGTTCAAACAAAACTATTTTCTGAAATCATAACTCAAGTTTTAACAACATATTTCATTTCTTGTACCTGATAAATATCACCTATCTTATCTCCCTTTTTACATCATCCCAAAAGTAAAATAAAAGCCAACCCTAAAATCCAAAAAAAATTTTTTAATTTCATTAATCTCACAAAATTAAATTATAAATAAAAATTTGGATTACTTCCGAGCTAAAATATATATAGCATATTGAAAATGTCAAATACCTAATTGGAATATTCCAATAAAATTACAAAATAAAAACAATAAAAGCATTTATTCAGTCGAAACCTCTCTATAGTGCCATAAACCCCAAAATAAAAACTCCTGGATTTTCTATTATCTTTCCAGGAGCTTTATCTTCACAATATAATCTATTTTGCTTTTATTGACTTAGACCAATTTTTTTAAATTTCAAACTTCTTTTTATTTTAAACACATCTTTACTAAATCAACTTAAACACTTACCTTTTCTTTTTCAATTACATCAGAAAAATCTAAATCTAATTCTTGTTTTACCAACTTTACCTTTCCATCACTTGTTACTTCCCATTCATATCAATTTATAGGAAATAATCAATTCAATAAATTCAATG
>Ga0256837_1001546_pt1 | contig 15708 bp, 14 predicted proteins | sample 4562384metaG_FD_185976 | JGI IMG/M metagenome (GOLD analysis project Ga0256837, IMG submission 185976) | Hydrothermal vent microbial communities from Guaymas Basin, Mexico - 4561-384 | ecosystem: Environmental > Aquatic > Marine > Hydrothermal vents | place: Mexico: Guaymas Basin | collected... | reverse complement strand
ACATTCCTATCTTTTAAAAATAATTTAAAAAGCCATATATTAAGCAAATTATTAAATGCCAGTAAAAAAAATCCTGCATATACCAAGACAACTGCCAAAACAAAAGCTACACCATTATACATATTAATACCAATCCCCAAAATAAATCAAACATTTATTTTGGGGATTGGTATTACTGAAGGGATACAAATCTTATCAAACCCTTTAATCTTTCATCACCGTAAATATTATCACCGTTTGTCGTTAAAACGGTTTCAAGAACTTTTTTCTAATTTTGCGTAAAACGGATTAAAAAAGAGCTTTAGCATCCTTGCAGAGTCCTTTCCAGAGCTTGGAATCTTTTACTTTCAGACACTCGTCTATATATTTTTTATCCCCGGTAAGGTTTGCAAGCATAAATAAAGCCCTTGCCTTATCCTCGCCTTTAACCCTTTTAAGAAGTTCTTTTAAAACTTTTACGGCTTCTTCTTTATTTTTCGTATATTTTGCAAAAACAAATTCAACAAAAGGGGAATAAGGATGGGCTTTAAATCTGTTTTGTAAATCTATTATTTTTTTAGCATAACTTGCCGCAAGCAGATTGTCGTTATTTTTTAAAGCCCGGTTTACTATTTTTATAAACGCATCGGCGTTTCTTATATCCTGATGTTTTTCAAGCTCCTTAGCGACTTTTAAAGCCTCTTTATATTCTTTAAGTTTCCAAAGGGCGAAAAACTTATCAAGCAGATACGGATAACACCCTTTTTTCATAACACCGCACAAATCATCAACAGCCGTTACGATATTTTTATAATCCCTAAGTCCTTTAAGAGCCTCTATTTTTCTTTTCATCCATTTAATAAACACTTCATCATCGGGAGAATTTAGATACTTATTACAAATAACGGACGCAATATCGTAATTTTTGGATTTTATAGCACATTCGTAAATTTTCTCATCCCATTTTTTATCAAGCGTCAGTTTGTATTTTTTTATAAGACTTATGGCATCAAAACATCTGTTTTGTTTTAAAAGCTCTATTGCATACTCTTTTTTTACCTTTTTAAAAAACTTATCTTTATCAGGAAACAGTTTCTCATCAAAATCCTTAAATTTATCTTCAAGCTCCAAAACTTCTTTATATTTTTTCATTTGATATAAAATCTTAACTTTTTCCACCAACGCTTTTTTAGCTATATCCCCTTTATATTTCTCTAAAATCTTATCTATATATTCCAGTTTTTTAGTCAAATTGTTCTCAGGAATCTGAAATAATATTTTATCCCTTAAAGCCGACACAGCATCGGCATAATCCCCATAAGGAAACTCTTTTAGGTATTTTTCCACAAATTTTAAAGCCAAATCGTATTTACCGTCTTCATAAGCCCAAAGAGCAAGATTGTAAAGCAAAGGCTCGTATAAATCGTCAAGTTTTTTCAAACCTTTTAAAATATCTTCACCTATATTTATAGCCAAATCATAAATTCTATGACTTGCAAGCATTTTTGCCAGTTCGTAAGCTTTATTTTTATTTTTTAAAATAAATTTTTTATTGGCTTTGTATATTTTTTTATAATATTCTATCGCTCTTTTTATATTTCCTTTATCCATATATCTTTGGGCAAGTCTTGCAGCGGCTAAAGAAGCTATATCCAAATCATTGGTTGAATAAAGAGCTTTTTCATAAAGTTTAAACGCTTTTTTTTCATCTCCCATCGTATAAAGCTGGTCTGCTAAATATATCATGGCAAGATAAGCCCATTTAGTATTCGGATACTCGGTAATAATCCTGTTGTAATAGTAACTCGCATTGCTTGCAAAACCTATTTTAGAATAGTTTTTACCTATAAGCAACAATACTTCAGGAAGTTTTTCGCTAAAAGCATATTTTTTTATCCACTCTTTTCCAAGGGATATAACACCATCGCTGTCATTGTTAGCATCCAAAATCTTAAGCTTAAGATAAAGAATATCTGACAAAAATACTGAATTCGGATAATTTTTTATAAACTCGTTAATTTCATCAACCACATCCCTGCCGGCTTTATAACTTTTTAAAATTTCAAAATATTTAATGATATCTTTACTTTTTGCCATTTTTATAGGATTTAAATTTTCGTCTATAGGTCCTATATAAGGATATACTGTATGTTTAAAATAAAAATTAAGACCTTCTTGTTTATTGTTAAGATATCTGTCATTTACGATTATTATCCATTTCTTTGCTTTTTTAGATTTAAAAGGAGTTAAAAGAGGTTTATTATATAAGTTGTCTTCTAAGGCAAATACCTTAAATTTCCCTTTTCTAACGGTAATTATTATTTTTAAACTATTTTTTCCAAAAACAGGCAATATGTTAAAAAAATATGTTTTATCTTTAAAAACCGGAGTTTTTGGAACTTTATTAAATACACACACTATTTTGTTTTTACCAGTGGTACAACGGAAAGGAAAATTTTCATAAAGTGTCAAAATTTCATACGGAACATTTTTATTTTTTCCGTAATCCACATTAATTTCAAGCCCAAATAATAAAAGAGGAAAAAAAAGAAAAAGTATCAAGCCCAGCCTTTTTGATAATTATATCAAAAAGACTATAAACTTATTGTCGCACTAAACACATCAGAAGCTACGATACCAAAATAAACAGTACCGGCCAACAATATAAGCTGTCCTATTAAACTTCCCTGAGACATATTAATAGTAACGTTATTATTAGGTTCGTCAAAATAGATATGTTTTATAATCCATACATAATACCCAACCGCTAAAGCAGAGTTTAACAACGCTATCAATACAATCCACCAAAGACCTGCGTCAACTCCCGCATAAAACGCAACCGCTTTACTTAAAAACCCGGCAAGCAGAGGAATACCCGCAAGAGAAAACAACTGAACAGTAAATATTAACGAATGTAAAGGAGCTTTTTTGTAAAGACCTTTAATATCTTCAAGATATTTAACTCCAAGTTCTCGTCTTAAATCATTTAAAATTAAAAATACGCTTGTTTGCATAAATATATAAGCAATTGCATAATATAAAATCCCCGAATAAGAATAAACACTCGCCACGGCAGCAAAAGGAATTAAAGCATATCCGCTGTGGGCTATTGAAGAATAAGCCAAAATTTTTGAAATTCTTTTTTGCCAAAGCGCCATAAAATTTGCAAGAGTCATCGTAAGTATTGCAAAGAAACTGAAAATCAAAACAGTAGCCAAAGGATATACAACCAAAAACTTATAAAAAGCTTTAAAAGTAGCTACTAAAACAACACTTTTTATAACCCCGCTGAGAATTGCAGCTGCTGCATGGTTTACCTGAGAATAAGCATCAGCCGCCCATCCATGCATAGGTACAACAGTTAACTTATAAAAAATTCCAGCCAACATAATAGCAACAGCAATTAACGTAAATTTACCAGATACATTCATATCTGTATAGTTAAAGCTATCTGTAGTAAAACTAAAAAGAGCAAATCCAAATAAGATAATACCACTAGCCACAGCACCTGCAATAAACGCTTTTATAGCACCTTCGGCGTTATAAAAGTTTCTTATGTTTGCAACCAAAATATAAGAAATAATTGCGATAACCTCAAACAAGACTATATACATAAAGAAATTATTAGTTTCCAAAAACGCTAAAGACGCTCCCGCTAAAAAAAGCATTTGAGCAATAAGAGGTCTTTCAAATCCTGTTAAAGAAAGAGAAACCGCCGCAAGAGTCGCCAATAATACAAACTCCATCAACCTTGTAGCATCATCCATTACAAAATAAGAGAAAACGCTGTTTAAGCTTTGTCCCGTATAAATAAAATAAGCAGCTACTATAAAAGCCGCTACCGCTATCATTTTAGCTATAAAAATATTGCTCCTGTAAAATACTGGAACCAATAATCCCGCCGCTATTAATACTATAAAACTCATCACATCCCTCCAAAGAAGCTAAATGCTTTATTTGCTAAATCAAAAATAGGTTGAGGATTTATACCGAAATAAACAATTAAAAAGGCATAAATACCAAGAGCAAATTTTTCAGGTAAGCTCATAGTAAACGCAGTTTTTTCTACAATAGGACTCATAGGCCCATGAATTGCTCTTCTAACAGCCCAGATTATGTAACCGGCGCTGATAAGACCCGCAAGAGCTATAACGGCAATCCACCAACCGTACGCTTTTACAGCAGATATTATAATGGTAAGTTCTCCTACAAACCCCATGGTACCAGGAAGTCCAAGAGCAGCCATACCGGCTAAAATAAATATAGCAGCCGCATAAGGAGCTTTTTTCATAATTCCGCCCATTTCATCCATATACCACGTATGCGTTTGGTGATGCAACCACCCGGCAATCAAAAACAGAGGAGAAATTACAAGGGCGTGCCCTATCATTTCAAATAAAGCCGCACTAAGCCCGTCGTATGTCATAGTTGAAATAGCCACTACTACAAGTCCCATATGTGAGATTGAACTGTAAGCCACCATTTTTTTGATATGTCTTTCGTAAATAGCCAAAAATCCTGCATACAATGTTGTAATAAGACCTATAATCAACATCCATTTCGCAAACTGAAGTGTAGTAACAGGCATAAGCTCTACTGTGAATCTGATAAGACCGTATGCACCCATTTTTAACAATACACCCGCCAATAACACGGAAATACTGCTTGGAGCCTGTACGTGGGCGTCAGGCAGCCAGGTATGGAAAGGAAATACAGGAAGTTTCGCAGCAAAACCTAAAAACATTAACCACCAAATTAAAGCCGGCGTAGCTAAAGCCGTTTCTTTAATTAACGTCAAATCCCAATATCCCGTTTGTTTATAAAGAAGGAAAAAACCTACAAACATAAACATAGCAAACACATGCGTATAAAGAAAAAACTTAACCGCAGCATAAACTCTCTCTTCGGCTCCCCAAATACCCACTAAGAAAAGCATCGGTACAAGAGTAAGTTCCCAAAACATAAAAAACCAAAGAACGTTAGTAGTCATAAATACACCAAAAATAGGACCGCTAAACATTATAAGCAAACTAAAATAAGCAGCCGGTTTCTTTTCGTTCCATGAAGTAAATACAACCAAAATCAAAAGAGCCGCCGTCAGTAAAAGCATAGCCACACTTAAAGCATCTATTTGAAGAGTCAGCTCAAAACCAAACTGAGGCACACTCAGGTAATTACCCAAAAATAAAAATCCCCCATCAGCCGGTAACTGATTATACCAGTTAAAGGCTATAAAAAAGAGTATCACAAACCAGCCAAGAGCAATATACTTAGCTATATGCTGAGCCCCTTTTGTCATAAAATAGACAAGGGCCGAGAGAAATATAGGTGCAAAAATTATATCTACCGCTACCATTTTACAGCCCCTTTACAATAATTAAGATTGCTATAACGATAATTGCAACACCAAGAACGAATTGTCCCATATAGGTTCCAATTTTACCGCTATGCCCGGCTTTGAACATTCTGTATACCATTTTTGTCCAATCAACCGTTTTATTTACAACATAATCCACAACATTAGTATCAAACCATCTCATAGATTTCGCAATAGCGTTAACCACAATATTTTTAGAAATCCATGTAATCATAGCTTCTACATAATACCCGTTAAACAGAATCTGATGAATAGTTATTACAAACTGATGAGATGCAATTTTATAAAGTAAATTGAGACCTTTAACATACAATCCTACTACTATAAGGAATATAACAAGCATTCCGGTGAGCATAAACGCCGCAAGACCGGCAACATGAGGTTCTACAACCTCTTTACCAACAATATAATGAACTATATCGCTTTGCCAAAGAGAAATTGCAAGAGTAACAAATGCCAAAATACCCAAAGGCAATCTCATCCAAAGATTACTTGGTTTATGCACACTTCCACCAACTTCTTCATGTCTTGGTTCACCAAGGAAAATAAGAATCCAAAGTCTTGTAATATAAGCAATAGAGAGTAATGCCGCAATAGTTACGAATGTTTTCGTAAATCCGTTACCCCATTCCCAAGCGGCGGCAACCACCATCTCTTTTGAAAAATATCCACTAAACGGAGGTACACCGGCTAAAGAAAGTGAACCCATAGCCATAAATAACGCCACCCAAGGAGCCGTCTTAATCAAACCTCCTAATTTCCATGCGTCTTTTTGGTGATGCGCTATATAAATAACAGCACCAGCACCTAAAAATAAGAGTGCTTTAAAAATAGCATGATTTACCAAATGAAGCATACCCGCCGCTAAACTGCCTACTCCAAGACCGACAAATGCTATAGACAAGTGTGACATCGTGGAATATGCAAGAATTTTTTTAATCTCTTTTTGAACAAGAGCTGAAGTGGCGCCTATAAACGCAGATAAAGCCGCAACATTCGCCACTATAAATAAAGCTTCCGTATAAGCAAAAAAGTCAAACAGTCTCGCAACGATATAAATACCTGAGTTAACCATCGTAGCACCATGGATTAAAGCGGAAACGGTAGTAGGACCTTCCATGGCGTTCATAAGCCAAGGATAAAGAGGAAACTGTCCGGATTTACCAATAGCACCCATAAAAATAAACAAAGCCACCACTAAGGCCATCGTTTTATCAAGCTCTCCGGCATTGGCCATTTCGTTAAGTTCCACAAGATTTACAGTCCCAGCATAATAAAATAAAAGAGCAATGGCAGCCAACATAAACACATCACCGAATCTGGTATATAAAAACGCCTGCATACCGGCACTTGCCGCAGAACTTTTATAATACCAAAAACTAATAAGAAGATAACTCGCAAGCCCCATAAATTCCCAACCTATAAAAGCGCCTATTAAATCTTTTGTTATTACAAGCAAAATCATACCGCCTATAAAGAAAAGCACTTTTGCATAATATCTCGGCTGGTCAGGGTCGTCCCCCATATAATCATGGGCAAAATGAATATCTAAAAATCCAAGCCCCGTAGCAACCAAAAGCATAACTATAGACAAATGGTCTATATAAATACCAAAAGGGATTTTAAGATTACCAAAAGCAATCCATGTATAATTGATATCTATTACCGTATCAGAATACTTAAAAAACAGCACCAAACTCGCTAAAAAAAGAATACCTCCGACTACCTCGGCAACCCAAAACGCAAGTTCTCTTTTTGTCTTTCCTAAAATATAAGCCAAAACGGCTCCTATATAAGGAGCTACCAATAATATCATTACTGCATTATTCATCGCTCACCGCCTTATCTAAGTGGTCTGGAATAATTTCTCCTGTAATTCTGTTAGCCAAAATAAAGATAAGCACACCGGCCGCCGCTTCAAGAGTAGCGATTACTATAATCACATAAGCAATGGCCAACCCTCTAGTAAGTCCAAAATGATAAGCCGCACTTGCCAAAAACAGAATAACTGCGTTTAAAAGCATTTCCAAAGAAAAAAAGATTTTTAAAAAATCACTTTTACTGGTTACGCCGTAAAGCCCCACTCCAAAAAGGATAATTGCGGCAATCGCATCGATATAAAATCCTACCATTTTTTATTCCTTTCCATGTTTTAGAGTATGCAGCATTCTGATACTTCCATAAAGAATACTAGCCGCTACAACTCCCATAAAAATAGCAATCTCCGCATAAAAATCCGTAAATATTTTTACCTGGTCTTTTAAAGGAATAGCTTTGCCTTCATAAGGAATATCAGGTAATAAAAACGGCACTATCAATAAACCAATAATCACAAGAGTTACAATAGAAACCGCCCAGGGTCTTATTTCATATTTAGGAAATTTAGAACCTATAACCGTTACCCCAAAAAGGGTTAATACAACTATACCTCCGGTATAAACGAATATCTGGAAAAGCCCAAGAAGTTTTTCACCCATAAAGATATAATAAATACCAAGCAAAAACATCATCAAAACAAATGCTATTACCGCCGGTACCGTATTTTTTTGAGTAAGAGACATTACCGCCAAAATAATTGCCAACACCAAAATTAAAACGCTCATTTTTCACCTCCGTTATCTCCGGTTTCACCGCTGCTTTTATTTTCTTCAGCTTTTTTAGCAGCCGCTTCAGCTCTCTTTTTAGCTTCAGCCTCCGCTTTTTTCTTCGCCATCATTTCGGCTTTTTTTCTGGCTTTTTCTTCTTCTTCACGTTTTTTCTGCTCAATCCATTCCTCAGGGACTTCAGGTTTTACCCACCAATTAGATAAAGATTCATGAGAGGGGTTGTCTACAATCATTTCAATATCCCCGCCGCTGAGCTTAATGGCCTTTTCCGGTTTTGTGGGACAAACATCTTCACAAAGACCACAGAAGATACAAACAGCCAAATTAACTTCAGGCAAAGCTTTAGGTCTTTTAATAGGTAAAGGTTCCATTATAATAGCATCAACAGGACATATTTTTGCACATGCCTCACATCCTGTACAAATATCGTATCTGATTTGATGTCTTCCCCTAAAAACAGGTGATTTATGAGCCGGTTCTTTTACCACGTCCTTAGTGGCTATTCTAGGTTCGGTAACCGCTTTTAATACTCTTACTATTTTTTCACTTATCTCAAACAACATATTAAACTCCTAATATATAAAGTTTTGCAAAAGTTACCCACACCAAATTCAATATAGCAAGAGGCGTCAACCAGCTCCAACAGAATTTAAGCATTTGATCAAGTCTAAGTCTTGGGTTTGATGCCCTGATAGCCACCATAATAATTGCAAGAACGACTATTTTTAAAAACAGCCACCAAAAACTATCAAAAAATATTCCTCTATATCCGCCAAAAAACAGTACCACCGCTGATGCCGAAACTACTAAAATTTCGGTAAACTCGGCAAATTTTAAAAGAACATAGTTAGTCCCTGAATATTCCGTATAAAACCCGTATACAATTTCCTGTTCGGCATCTGGGATATGAAAAGGAGGCTGTTCTAAAATACCAAGCATAGCAATAATATAAATAATAGCCCCAGGTAATAAAATTAAGGTGCTAAACCACGTATTGCTATACATTATTTCATACAGATTCATCGTCCCAAAAAGAAGAGCGGGACTAAGAGCCGCTAAGAAAAACGGAGCTTCCATAGAAATCATCTGAGCCAAAATTCTCATACCGCCTAAAAACGAATATTTGTTATGAGAACCAAACCCCGTTAAGAAAAGCAAGAAAGGTTCAACCCCTATTAACACAACAAGTCCAAGCACTCCGTACTGGGTATCCAAAATTCCATGCCCGTTGTTGATAAGAGGAGTCCAGGGAATTAATATAACCGGTAACGCAGCCACTAAAGGAGTTAAAATAGGAATAATATTAAATAAATACGGGTCTGCGCTTTTAGGAGTAATTGATTCTTTAGTCAAGAGTTTAAACACATCCCACACAGTCTGTAAAGACCCGGCTGGCCCGTTAAAGTGAGGCCCTACCCTTTTATGTACATAAGCCAGGGCTTTTCTTGAAAAATAAAAAACAAAAAAAGTCCATCCCAGCAAAAACAAAAGACCAGGAAACACAAAAATATAAAATAACATTTCTCCTATACCCATTTTTTCTCCTTATCTATCAAGGTCACCCTGACAGATATGCATACTACCGTAAAGTAGCGGAATATCTGAAAGGGTATGCCCAGGTAATAATCTCTCAAGCATCATCGTATGATTAACACTTGGCGCTTTAATTTTAAGTCTGTAAGGCGAGGTTGCCTTATCTTGGATTACAAGATGCATTAAAATTTCACCCCTTGCCCACTCTATTCTGCTAACAGCCTCTCCTGCTGGAAGTCTTTTTGGCATTCTTACAAGATGGTCTTTTTTAGGGTCCATCTCTCCTGCTTCAATGCCTTCTTCTATTTTTTTCATAGCCTGTTTAATTAAATCAACAGCCTGATTAATCTCTTTATATATAATATAGAGTCTGTCTCTAGCATCACCGCTATCACAAGTTACATAATCCATTTCAAGCTCACTATAAGCTGCATAAGGTTCGTCAATTCTAACGTCTATTTTCGCTCCGGTAGCTCTTGCTATAGGACCTGCCAGGTAAAATTCTTCCACATCATCTAAACTAAACACCCCTGTATCTTTCGCCCTTACGGTCATTAAAGGGTTTTTTAAGAAAATATCTTCTATTTCAGGTTTTACTTTTTCCCATTTTGCAATAGCTTTATTTATTTCCTCAAACCAGGCTTTATAATCGTTTAAAGGATACCTGACTCCCCCAGGTTCAACACAAGCCGTAGCAATTCTAGCCCCACTGTAATCTTCTAAAACGTCTAAGAAATATTCTCTAACATCCAAACACCACATTAAAAACGTTTGAAGACCCATAGTCCCGAAGAAACCTCCCATAGAAATCAAATGAGATACAATTCTTCCGGTTTCTCCGAGTATTACTCTCATATATTTGGCAAAAGGCGTAATTTCTTTACCTGCTATCTCTTCAACGGCCTGAGAGTAACAAATCATAGGATTAGGATTATCCATAAAACAGATTCTCTCTACCGCCACTATAGTTCCTATAAAATCTTTTCTTTCAGCTAAATTTTCAAGAGCTCTCCATACGTATCCGATATCCGGTTCTACTTTTTCTATATTTTCCCCGTTTACAAAAACTTTAAGCCTAATAGGACCGCTTGCCGGATGCGTAGGTCCCCAGTGAAGAACGGTTCTGCTTCCTTCGTGTCCCATAGTTTTTTCGTGCTCTTCAAACTCTTTAAAAAATTCTTCTGTAATAGCGTTTACATTTTCAATAAGATGTTTTTCATGCTCTTTCCAGTCAAAATCTTTTCTAAAAGGAAATTTACCGTAATAATCCCTGCTGATTAAAAAGTATCTTAAATTAGGATGCCCTTTAAATTTTACTCCAAAAGTAGAATAAGCTTCAAGTTCATGATAGTTTGCACTCGGCATTTCAGGAGTAATGGAATCTATCTCACACTCTTCCAATTCTCTTGGCAAATCAACTTTTAACCATACATTTACTTTTTCTGCTTCCCTGCTTGAAACCTGAGGTTTTAAAGTTTCAAGAAAATAATTAACTTCTATTTTGTTTTCATCAATAAAATCCGTAGGACTAACAGTAGAACATGTCTTTACACCTGCTTTTTTTAACTCCTTAATTAAAGGAATTAAATCATTTTTATTTTTCAATTTAGCTTTTACCCATGACTTGTAATCTTCAACAAATTCCACATCGTATTTGTTTATTATATTCTTAATTTCTTCTCTCATGCGGCTTCCTTAGAATTTCATTTGTTTCCATAAACCACCCTGACTTGAAGCGGATGGTTCACCTCTTTTAATCTTTTCTTTCAAATCCTCAAGACCGGCTATAATAGCTTCCGGTTTTGGAGGACAACCGGCTACAAAAACATCCGCCGGCAAAATTTCAGTCATATTTTTAATAACAGAAGGAGAATCGTTATAAGGACCTCCGTCATAAGCACAGGCACCTATAGCCACAACATATCTGGGTTCTGGCATCTGTTCGTAAGTCCTAAGAAGAGCCGGCAGAATTTTTTTGCTCACAAGTCCGGTAATAAACATAATATCCGCCTGTCTAGGAGTTGGAGTCATAATATATCCGTATCTTTCCCAATCATACCTAGGCCCCATAGCAGCCAGCATCTCAAGAGAACAGCATCCGCTACAAAAATGGACTATCCAAGGGGATTTACTCCTGGCGTAATTGAAAAAATCAAGCACTTTTAGCATTTCTATACTCCTTCATACTAACTGTAATAGCCGCAAATAATAATATTCCAAATACCATAGCCCACTGAAGAGCCTGAGGATTGTCTGCAAATACAAACAGACTAAAGAAAAGCCCCGCCATATCAAACACTATAAAAGCTATCGCAAATATGAAATACCTAAAATTTGCTTTCATAGGTATCTCGCTGCTTGGAGGCAGACCACATTCGAAATGGTCGTTTTTAATCTCACCCGGATTAAAAGGCGCCACAATAATACCAAGAAAATAAAGCAGTAAAACACCGCCTAAAATCCCTGCACCATAAATTAAAATGGTTTCCATTATTACTCCTTTTTTTGAATGTTACCAAAACTCTTTAGGGTTTATGCATCATTATCTTAAATTATAAGAAAAATTTATAAACAAGACAAATTTATTCTTAATTCTATATTAATATGCGTTACCATCTGTAATAAATACTTATTCACTAACTAATAAAACCTACTTCTTTTTCCGAATCAAAAGCATTTTTCTTTTCTTTTTCTATCTCTTCTATAAAATCTTCAAGTTTAAAAAGAGGTTTTTTTCTAAGAGCTACTTTCAAAGCCGTATTCTTAATCACAAGTTCTATCTGCGCTCCTGTTAAATCGTATCTGGCAAGTTTTGAAATATCAAAATCATCTTCAAAATCCGCATTTTTAGGAAGTTTCAATTCCCATAATTTTACTCTCTCTTTAAAAGAAGGTTTTTCAAACTTAATTTTATAATCAAATCTTCTTGAAAAAGCGTTGTCTATCGTTTCAAGAAGATTGGTAGTTGCTATAAGTATTCCCTCGAACTTTTCAAGCTGTTCTAAAAAAATATTTTGCATTTGATTATGCATTTTATCCGCACTGCTAAAACTAGCCGTAGTTCTGGTTGACAAAAACTGGTCCGCCTCGTTTAAAAGCAATAAGGGTTTTGTTTTTAGTTTTTCACTTATATCATAATATTCGTCAAACATTCTTCTGACGTTTTTTTCACTCTCGCCTACATACATAGATAAAATTTTACTCGCATCAAGAGAGAGTATCGGTTTATTAAGTTCTTTTGCTATGGAATGGGCAGTAAGCGTTTTTCCTGTTCCCGGAGCTCCGTAAAAAATAATTTTCGCATCAAAATCGTCATTGCTTTTTATTCCCCATTTTTTAAGAAGATTTAATACTTTTTTATCTATTTGCTTTAAAAGCACTTTTAGCATATCTTTAGTCTTTTTAGGTAAAACCACGTCTTTAAGAGTTGTTTTAGGCTCAATTAAATCAAAAATAGTATCTTTTATTAAATGTTGGATTTTATGTTTTTTTCTCGGATGTACAAGTTCGTTTAAAATATCCTCACTTATAAAATAAATTCTTGTATATCCCCCAAATCCGCCGAATATTTCATCATAGTCCAAAATACCTTCGCTGACAAGCTTAGAATTTTCATCCAAAAGGCTTCTGTTTTTTATTTTTTCTATCTCATCCGAGCTTATTAAATTCAAAAGATAGTTAAGCTCTCTTATATTTTCGTTGGAATGCATGTATTCTTCTTTAAGAAGAGCTAAAAAAATAAGTTCTTCTTTTTCATTAAACTCGTTTTCTATCATAAAATTCAAAACGGGCAAATCTATAGTGGTTTTTTTAATTTTTTCCTTAATGGTATTTTCTATAAGCCTTAATTTACTCTCAACCCTTTTTATGGAAGCCGACTCGTTTGAAAAGCTGTTTTTAAGACTAACAAGCTGTTCGTAAAGTTCTATTCTTAAAAATTCATCATGCAAATATTCAAGATGGTCGCTGTAAGGAGTATTTTGAGGTATTACCAAATCCAGTTCGCCTTTTTCTATAAGCTTTAAAAAACTTAAAGATAAAGACACTGAAGCATTAAACAGCTCAAGAGAAGTTATATCGCTGCTTTTAACCCCGATAGTACTTAATATCACCCATCCTTCGTCTATAAGTTTTTTAACGGATTCAATCTTATCAAAAATTTCTATCCCTTCTTTTTGAAAAACATCCTTTAAAAGAGTTCTTACCCTTATATCCTCTTTTCCCTCCATATAATATTCAAGCATTTTTTTAAGAAGACCAGCTTCCTGTTTATCAACACCAAGTATTGGATATATTTTGCTTTTTTGAGGATTTTTTAAAAACTCTTTAATATATTTACTCAAAAAATCTCCTTTTTATTATAATTTTACCAAAAAAGGGAAACTATGCAATTTTTATATTATCCCGATACCTTTTCTCAAATAACCCTTAAGGGAGAAGAACACAAATATCTTTTTAAAGTCAGAAGAACAAAACCCGAAGAAGAGATAAAAATAAGAAATTTAAAAGACGATTATCTTTATATTTATAAAGTAAATCATATAAACAAAAAAGAAGCTTTTTTAACCCTTAAAGAAAAAATTTTATTTCCAAATAAGCCTTCAAAACATTTCCATTTAGGCTGGTGTATAATAGACCCGAAAAATATAGAAAAAACCCTGCCCTCGTTAAATGAAATAGGAGTTAGCAAAATATCTTTTATATATTGCGATTTTTCTCAAAAAAATTTTAAATTAAAAAACGAAAGAATAAAAAAAATTTTGATAAATTCAAATCAGCAGTGCGGAAGAAGCGACTTTATGGAAATTGAAATTTTAAATTCCTCAAAAGAATTTTTTCAAAAATATCCGGATTTTACGGCAATAGATTTTGACGGGGAAAAAATAGACTGTTCAAAAGAATACCCTAAGCCTTTTTTAATAGGTCCCGAAGGGGGATTTTCCAAAGAAGAAAAACAATATTTTAAAAATAAACTTAAATTCGAAAGCTTTATCCTAAGAAGCGAAACAGCGGCATGCGCCGTTGCAGCTAAATTTTTACTTTAAAGTCTCCAAAATAAGTTCGGCAAGTTTTAAGGCTTTAAAACGGTGTGAGATTTTATGTTTTATTTCTTCGTCAAGTTCTCCTAATGTTTTATCAAATCCATTTGGAATAAACATAGGGTCATATCCAAACCCTTTATCCCCCCTAGCTTCATCAATAACATTCCCTCTCATAAAACCATGGGCGGTAAAAATTCCGTAAGGCGTAGCCAACGCTATAGCCGCAGTATAAAAAGCGGGGGTTTTTTTTATGTTTCTTTTTTTTAACTCATTGATAAGTTTAAAAAGATTATCTTTATCCGTTGCGTTTTCCCCCGCATACCTTGCTGAATATATACCCGGCTCGTTTCCTAAGACGGGTACGCTTATACCGCTGTCATCGGCTAACACGATATTTCCGGGCAGTTTTTCATATATGGCTTTTGCTTTAATTACGGCATTTTCCTTAAACGAATTACCATTTTCTTCTATTTCAAAAGGAGTTATAATATCCGTATAAGGAATTATCTCATAATTTTTTAAAATATTTTTAATTTCTTTTATTTTTCCTTTATTCGAACTTGCAACTATAATTTTCATATTAACCTCCGAAGTCCACTAACAACATACCGCAAAAGCTTTTTTTGTCATATATTTCAACCCTGTAAATATTTCCTTTTTTATCAACGGAATACCTTTTTGCCACATCCTTTTTTATAATTTTAACATTCGCTTCGTTTTTTTTGGAACTGTAGCCTATTACATTCACCCTTTTATTGCTTAAAACTTTAAAATAATTTTTAACTTTTACTATTGAGGGTATCTTTATCTCTTTTTTTACTCCGTCTATTTCCACATTTACACTTTTTATTTTACAAAAATTCTCAAAATACTGAGGAAACAAAACAGCCCTTCTGTGAAACCCTTCATACAATACATAATAATTTTTTTCTTTTACAACCGTAACAAGCGGGTTTTTGCTTTTTATTTCCGGATTTTTTTGAGTCATAGGAAAAAACCTTATGACTTTTGAAATATTTTTTACAGGCAAGAGCGTATTGCCGTTAATATATACATACTCTTCTTTTTTTAACAGTTTTTTAATGGCGGGAATGGTTAATTCGAAATCCCTTTTAAATTCAATATTCATAATTTTCATAAACTCTTCTATCGCTTTTAGCTGATAATAAAC
>Ga0256837_1001545_pt1 | contig 15713 bp, 14 predicted proteins | sample 4562384metaG_FD_185976 | JGI IMG/M metagenome (GOLD analysis project Ga0256837, IMG submission 185976) | Hydrothermal vent microbial communities from Guaymas Basin, Mexico - 4561-384 | ecosystem: Environmental > Aquatic > Marine > Hydrothermal vents | place: Mexico: Guaymas Basin | collected... | reverse complement strand
AAAGTTCATCTTTGCTTAAATCTTTTTCTAAAATTACACCCGCATCATAAAGTTTTATTTTTTCATCAATCGTATCATCATATACAGCACTCATTTTTGTCCCACCAATTATCATTTCTCTTACTTTCACAGGACTTAGCCAAGATACATCTATCCCTACAATCACTCCACTTTCTAGTTCTAAATTTATACTCGCTATTGCTTCATTTGGAAAATCTTTATATTTTTTCTTAAATACACTCACTTTTTTTATATCAAGTCCTACTAAATAATCAATTATACTTAGATCATGAACTGCTAAATCCCAAATTACATCAGTTGAGTATTGAAAAAGTCCTAAATTTATTCGCCTTGAATTGATATATACAATATCTCCAAATTTATCTAAATTATTTTTTAAATATTTTACCGGTTCTGAATAGATAAAAATATGATCCACCATATATTTTAAATTCTTTTTTTCTGCTAATTCAATTAATTCATAAGCATCTTCAAGGTTTAAGGTAAATGGTTTTTCTACAAAAATATGTTTATTTGCATTTAGTGCTTGTTTTGCGATTTTGTAATGAGTAGCTGGTGGAGTTGCTATAAAAACTGCTTCTATATCTAAACTTAATACCTCATCAAGAGAAGTGGTTAAACTAAAATCATATAATTTTTTTGCTTCATTGACTCTTGCAACATCTTCATCAAAAATTATAACTAATTCAATACCTATTGTCTGATTTACAGTCTTTGCTATATTTATTCCCCAATATCCATATCCAATAAGTGCTACTTTCATTTTATCTCCCTAATAAACCTTGCCGGATTTCCAGCATATATTCCACTTTTATTTATATCTTTTGTTACTACACTTCCAGCTCCAATTACTACATTTAAACAAATTTTAACAGGTAAAATTGTAGCATTACTTCCAATTGATACACTGTTTTTTATAATAGTTTCTTTCCATTTACTACTATTTCCTGCCGGTTTCCCTTCACTAAAAAGGTCATTTACAAACATAACTCCGTGACCTATAAAACAATTTTCACCAATAGTTACTAATTCACATATAAAAGTATGAGATTGAATTCTTGTATTTTTACCAATTTTTACACCCTTTTGAATCTCACAAAAAGGTCCTACAAATACATTGTCATCTAAAATAACCTCATAAATATTTGATGGCTCTACTATTATTACATCTTTTCCATAATTATTATTTCTCAAAGATGATTGATAAATTGTTGGTTTATATATCACTTTAAATATTCCTTTATTTTAAATACTATTTTATCAAAACTACACTTATCTTTACAAAAATATTTTTTTTATCAAATTTTTTATCAAGTAAATTTGTATATTTTATAGTCCTTCATTTATACTTTTAATATATCATATAAAATTATTATCTATTAGATATTTATCGTGATAAGGCAAAGTAATCTAGTAAAAATTACAAGTATTCCATAATAACTAGCTTATTATTGACAACATTAGTTTTCCGTAGTACTATCTCATCGTTTCTAAGCCACTTTTCATTTTGAAAAGAAATGCCAAACTCTAAAGCTATTGAGATTTTATCTTTTATTTATAGTCCTAAGTGTTTTATCAATAATTTTATATTAACATTTTTAACATCTAAACTTCGTTTGATTTTATTGTATAATAACTTATTTATTAAGTTTATTAAGTTTTGTTTATTGTTAGCATGGTGCATTAAACCTTTATTTATTAAATATCTATCATAATGACACAAAAAACTTCTAGTAGATATTGTAGGAATTTCCCAATAAACTGCCTCTATATTGATAGTACCACCACCACCAATAAATAGATCTACAAAAGGTAAGATATGTGATAATTCTATCTTTTGTTCTAAAATACAAGCATTTTTAAATTGTTGTTTTATATCGCTATTTTCATATCTTGGAATTATAATAAGATTTATATCTAACGTTTGTAAAACTTCTTGAGCAAATGATGTTTTAGTATTTACATAACTTGACATATACTCCTCTTCACGAAAAAGAATAGTTTTTTTTGATTTATCAAGATTTAAACTATCAAAAAAACATCTCTTTGATACTTGATTTTGTAAATATATAACTGGATCTAAAAAGTCATACTCTATTATATCATTACAATAACTACGAAATATATCTTTAGGTATATAAAAAGGATAAAATATTTTAGATGAAAGCGGTAAAGTTAGTCTTGCGACATGGGTAATTTTATCATCTTTACCAGTTGGAAAATCACAAAAATTAATTATCTCTATCCCATTACCAAAAGCAACCCTACAACCATCTACAGAACAAAGATTGATAAGTTTTGATATATTGTAATCTTGAATAAATTCATTTAATTGTTTTTGTCTTTTCAATGCAAAATCTAATTTATCTTTTAAATTCTCACCTCCATATCCACCAAAAGAGTAGTATTGTAATCCTTTGTTTTTTAAAAGCTGATTTATCTCATTATATTCTTTATCACCTCTTGAAGTTATTAATACTTTATTATTTTTTTGTAATTCTTCTATAACAGGTGCAAAAAACATAACCGATTTTGGAGTAACCAAATCAAACCAAATCATAAATATATCTTTTTGTACCATCTTGTAAATATATAAATATTATAAAAATGTTGTTTAAATCTATTTTCTTTTGCCTCATTATATAAAAACCTTACAAATTCTTCTTTAAAAAAATTTGTAATTTTATTTACTTCTAAAATATCATCTAAAAGTTTATCTTTATATTCATCAAAAAGCCATTCCATAAAAGGAGAAGAGAAACCTTTTTTTCTTCTATAAACTATCTCTTTTGGTAGATATTTTGATGCAATTTTTTTAAGCAAATGTTTATTTGTATTACCCATTTTTATATTATCATTTATACTAAATAATAATTCTACTAATCTATAATCTAAAAATGGAGCCCTTGCTTCAAGAGAATATCTCATAGTTGCTCTATCTATTTTAGTCATTAAAACATTTTCAATCCAATATTTAAAATCAAAATAATTCATCTGTTTTAATGGGGTTGTATTTATGTTATATGGTAAATTTAAGTTTTTAAAATTTTTTAAAATTAATTCAAGTTGTCCATTTGTAAAAGTTTCTCCTGTACTATAAAAAATAGGTTCATTTTCTATTTTTCTTCTTTTGTATTCCCACTCTTTTGTAAGATTAAAAGTTTCATTTTTAAAATTGTTATTAAAATATTCTAACATTTTAAAATAATTATCATATCCTAAAAATATCTCATCACTTCCTTCTCCACTTAAAACTACTTTAATACCATCTTTATTTATTTTTTTACTAAGCATCATAGTAGGAATAATTGCAGTATCTCCGAATGGTTCATCTATCATATCGAACATGTTTTCAAAACACTCAATAAAATCTTTTTTTGAAATAATCATTTCATTATGATTAGAATTTATGTGTTTTGATACAATTTTTGCATAATCTAACTCACAATAATTTTTATACTCATCATATCCTATCGAATAAGTATTTATTTTTTTGTTACTTAATTTTGAATAAATACTACTAACCAAACTACTATCTATTCCACCACTTAAAAAAGTGGCAACCTCAACATCACTATTTAATCTCATTCTAACAGAATCAAAAAAAAGTTCTTCAATTTTTTCTATGGCTTTTTTTTCATTTAAATCATGATCACTTATTGTTATATCATAATATTTTTTTATTTTTAAATTACCATCATAAGTTAAATAGTATCCTGCTGGAAGTTTTTTAATATCTTTATATATACTATTATCGTAAATTGGACTTGAAAATCTAAAAAATTCAATTAAAGCATCATTGTTTATATCTGGAGTAAAATCAAGTAGTTTTAATATAGCTTTAATCTCACTAGCAAATATAAACTTTTTATTTTTGTTATAATAAAAAAATGGTTTTTTACCAAATCTATCTCTTGCACAAAAAAAGTTTTTTTTGTTTTTATCATATATGCAAAAACTGAACATCCCATTTAAATAATTTAAAAAATCATATTTATATTTTTGATAAAGTCTAATTATTACTTCCGTATCACTTCTAGTAACTACTTTTAAATTATGTTCTTTTATAAGTTCTTTATAATTATAAATTTCACCATTAAAAACAATTACAATATTATCAAATTCCATAGGTTGATTTGCTTCTTCATCTAAATCTATAATAGAAAGTCTTGTATGCCCTAATAAGTTATCATTTATACTTAATATAGATTTATTATCAGGGCCTCTATGAGTAATTAAATCTATTGCCTTTATAAAATTATTTGCTTTATAATTACACCCTATTATTCCACACATTTATATCATTCCTGTTTGCTTGCCCCATGAAAATTCTATTTTATGAGCACATAACATTCCACAAGGTTGACACTTTTTCTTTTCTACTTTCTCAATTACATTTAGAGCCTTTTTAGAATGTAAAAGTTTATCTAAATCTCCATTAAAATCTTTTATATTTCCCATATGTAAAAAATCCAAACATTCATTACAAGGATATACATCCCCATATGGGTTTATTACAATTGCTTTTTTTCCCATATAACACTCAAAAAAAGGAATATTATCTTGATAAATAGATTTTGCCCATAGCCAGTTAGGAAGCCTTTTTTTATCTAGCCAACCAATATTATAAAGTAAATTTTCAATTTCTGTTAATTCATTTTTAGAATATGCAAATTTGGTATTTTTATTTTGTAATAAGTTTGCATTTCTTGCATACCCAAAAAAATATCCTATTTCATGTTCTTTTGCAAACTCCACTAACCATGGTATATCTTGATAATTATCCTTATAAATAATCATAATAACCCGCAAATTAATACCCAATGGTTTTAATAGTTTTATTGTTTTTATAACTTTATCATATCCATCTTTTACTAATCTATTTTTTTCATAATTTTGTCTGCTACCATCAAGTGAGATATCAATTCTAAAATTCTCTTTTTTTATATATTGTAAACATTTTGTAGTAATTTCTAAATGTTTATTAGGATACCAACCACTTATATTTGTATGAATAAAAGCATTGGGTTTATATTTTGATATTAATTTAATTATTTCTAAATATTTTGAACTAAGTTGTGATTCTCCTGCTGTTAAATCAAAATAATTAGTATCTGTCAAAACTTGTGATTGCAATACGTTTTCAAATAGATTAATATCTATTTCATTGTTTATAATCTCTTTTCCATACTCCCAAATATTACAATTTACACATTTACCAGGACAATATAAAGATACCATATAATTTATATCTTCTATTTTATACATTATTAATTCCTAATATTGTAATCCATTGATTTAAAATTTTATTTTTATCTAATTTATTTTTTAAAATATTTTGTTGAAATCTCAAAGCTTTAGTTTGTTTATCTTTATCAACTAATACTTTATGGGTTAAGTTTGCTAATTCATCTATATTTTTTTCTTTAGTAAAATAAGCCAATTCACTCGCTCCGCATTTAAAATTATAACTAACAATAGGAATATTCAAAATAATAGATTCTATAAATACACCTGGCAACCCTTCATACAAAGAAGTTGATACATACAATGAAGCTTGTGATAAATATTTATATGGATTTGTTTGTTTTCCTAAAAATATAATATCATTTTCTAATTTTAAAGTTTGAGTTAACTTTAAAAGATTTTCCCTTTCTGTACCATCTCCTATAAAAACTAATTTTTCTTTTATTTTATAGTTATCTTTTAGTAATTTATATACTTGAATTAAATCTTTTTGGTTTTTTTGATGATTTAAATGTCCTATGTTAATGATATATTTAAAATTATATTCAATCTTTTCTGTTGCGAATAACTTAACTTTATCTATATCAAAAAGATTATATATAGTAATTGTATTATTTATTTTATAAATAATCTTCAACTCATTTTCTATACAGTTTGATACTGTATGTACATGAGAAACATATTTATTATAAAGTTTTGGCAAAATAATTTTATATATAAAATCTGGTAAAAGATGTATCATTGTATTATCATACAATTTGTTCCAACTATTACGTGTAGAAGTTATTATTTTATAGTTTAATCCAAGATTTGATAATATAATAATCAATGCAAAATAATCATCAATAGCTAGTATGGTATCAAACTTATTATTTTTTAAAAACTTTCTTGTATGATACACTCGATAAAATAAATTAATAAAACCAAAAATATATGCTAAAAACTTAATATTGAATTTATATTTCAAGATAATTTTAGGTATTGTTAAAGTTGGAATATTATTAATTTTTCCTATATGTGGCAAATTAATAATATCTTTATATAGTAGATATTCTCTATTAATATTTTTTGATAAATTTATCTCTAGCTCACTTAATCTAGTTTCAACTCCTCCAGCAAATCTATCAAGAGAGTGAAAAACTATCAATACTCTACTCAAAGTCCAGTTCCTTTTCCCCAAGGAAATTCAATTTTATGAGCACATAGTAAATCACATGGTTGGCATTTTTTATTTTTGATATTATCTAAAACTTTTATAGCTTTTTTATCAAAAAGTAATTTATCCAGGTCACCATAATAATCTTTTATATTACCCATACTAAGTATTTTATTAAGTCTTTTTTCTTGAGCTCCACCACATGGATAAACTTCTCCAAAAGCATCTATCATCAAAGAACGGCTTCCCATAAAACATTCAAATTTTGGTAATTTATTTAAATATATTGATTTTGCCCAAAGCCAATTTACATAATGTTTTGTTTTTAAAAATCCAATTTTATCAAGAATTTTTTCGATATAATCAATCTCATCATAAGTAAAATGTTCTATTTTACCCCTATTGTTAAAATTATCACTCTCTACATAAAATCCTATATACCAATTTACCCCTTTTTTATGACACATTTCTATAAAATTTTCAATAGTTTTATAATTTTGTTTATAAACTATCATCACGAAAGTTGGCTTCATTCCTAGTTTTTTAAGTTCACTAGCAGTTGTCATAGTTTTTTGCCATCCATCTTTTGTAAGGCGAATTTTTTCATATACCTCTTTTGTACCATCAACAGATATATCTACTCTAAATCTATCTCCAAATAATTGCAACCCTTTTTTTGCTACTTCAATAGTTCTTTTTGTCCACCATCCACTTGTATTTGAGTGGATATTAGCATTTGGTTTATATTTATAAATTGTTTCTAAGATAGGAATAAATTTAGGACTAAGTTGTGATTCACCTCCTGTTAATGAAAAATAAAAAGTATCTTTTAATACATCACTTTGTATAATTTTTTCAAACATTTCTACTGGAGTTTCTTCTTGTATTTTAGCATCTTCTTTATAAATATTACAATTTACACACTTACCTGGACAAAATCTACTAATAGGATATACCAAATCATCTATTTTATACATTATTTCTCCTAATTTGGACATTCATTACAAATAGGAATATCTTTATTATTTATGTGTTTATTTCTAAAGTTTTCCATTTTATTATAAATATCTTCAAAACTTTCATATTTTAAATTTCCAAATATCATTGGCTTTGTAACTTTTTGACAACAACTTATTATATCACAATCTTTTGTTATATAAATATTACTAAAACTCCAAGCACAAAATCCTTTCATTTTTCTTGGATACCAAATAGTTAAAGCAAAATTATATTTTTGTGTATAGTTATCAACAATAAATTTCCAATCAATTTGATTGTTTTTTTCAATATATTTTTTAAATGAATTATATTTATCACTTCCATTCGCATAGTTATTTGACGTACCTTGAATATATAAATTATCAATATTTAATTCATGACAAAATTGATATAAATTTTTTATATCTTTATAATTTAACAAATTGGCTGTAAAATTAATATTAATTTTACATTTTTGTTTATATTTAGAAGCTTCTTTGATATTATCAAAAAGCTTATCAATTTTTATACCTTTTCTTATCTGTTTTAACAGTTTTTCATCTACACTATCAACCGAAAAGTTTACTTCACCAGCATATTTTAATACTTCTTTATTAAATAATGAACCATTATTATACACTTCTACATAATACCCTTTTTGAGAAGCAAATTTTACCATTTGAATATAATCTAAATTTAAAAAAGGTTCTCCTAATCCAGATAAACAGATATTTTTTACACTTTTTGGAAGCTTTGAAATTATCAACTTAAAATCTTCAAAACTCAAATCTTGCTTTACTTTAGATGTGTTTAATTCATCAATTGGACACATAATACAACTATAATTACACCTTTTAGTCGGTTCAATCTGAACTCTTGTTACACCATTTTTGATATGATAATTTAAAAAATCTATCCGCTTTTTTTCAAATTTATTACTATCTTTTAAATCAATATACCAATTCTGATAATTTTGTCTTACTTCATTATAATTATTCATTTATCTTCTCACATATCACTAAATAATTTGGACAAAACTTCTTATTTTGAAATATATCCAAAAACTTACCAAAAATATTATTTACTAAAAATATAGCTAATAAAGGCAATAAAAATATAGTATTTCTTAAGAGTTTCAAAAAACTATTTTTATTCCATACTTGCCATAAAAAATTATTCCAAATAGATATTATTGTAGTTCCTATAAAACCTAAATAATAAAATTTTTTTATTTTAAAATTATGTTTATACAAAATATATCTCAGTCCATACTCACTAAATCTAAAATAATCATTTGGTTCAGCATGAATATTATATATAAAAGGAACAGAAATAACTAAAACTCCATCTTTTATTAATACTCTATTTATCTCAGTTAAAACTTTTTCATAATCATCAATATGTTCTAATACTTGATTAAGTAATACACCATTTGCAAAATTATTTTCAAAAGGTAACTCTTTTGCATCAGCATCTATTTGGTTATCATTTTTTTTATAGGTAGTTGCCAAAGTATCTTGCTTATCTACACTTATATATTTATCTACATTGTTTAGATATTGTTTATAAGGAGAATTACCACTACCTATATCAAGACAGATTCCTTTTAATTCTTTAGAAGCTAGTTTCATATATTTTTTTAGATAATACCAATTTAAAAAACTAATATTCCAAGGCGCTACATTTGGAGCATATTTATCTAGTGTGATAAATGGAATTAATTTATATGAAATAAAAGTGTTAATTTTTTTCATTAAAAGATTCTATATATTTTTTAATCTTATCATCTATAACTTCATTCATGCTTTTTCTTATTTCCTTTATTCTTTTTTGTTTAAACTCTTGCTTATCTTTTTTAAATAATAAATATCTATCATCAGTAACTTCATCAAAAAAAGGATAAAATTTATTATTTTCTAATTCTTTAAAAAAATTAAACCATCTTCCATCTTCAAATTCTAAATTATTAAAAACTGCTTTATCCATCGCATTTTTAAATGCAGCACAAATATAATTTTTTACATTTATAATAAAAATATTTTCATCATAATTTGTATATTTTTTTATAAAATAATATAATTTATAACCATTCATTATAAAATCTATATCTGTTTTATTATTTACTTGAAAAGAATTGATAGTATAAACGCCCACAATTTTATTCAATATCATCCTTCTCTTATTAAAATTCATAGAAAATATTGGCAAATAATCTGCATTATAAAGATTATAAAGATTAAATTTATATTTTACTGCTTCTTTTCTATTAAAAATTACACTAAACCAACTAAAATTGTCTAATCCAAATTTATGCTCTTTTAAAAATTCTAAACCATTGCCTAAAAAAAATTCTTTTCTTTTAAAAGATTTCATATTATTCGCATTTATATTAATAATATTATGCCCAGCCCCAATCCATTCTAAATCATATTTTTTTATATACTTTACAGCTTCTTTTATATAATCATAATCTATAAAAAAATCATCATCTGATAATATTAATACATAATCAGATTTACAATAATTTTGCAAAGAATAATCATAGTTTCCATAAACACCTAAATTTTCAGGATTTTTGAAATAAAATACATTATCATATATTTTACTTAAATTTTTTCCAATCTTTTCAGTATTATCCGTTGAATTATTATCAGCAATAATAATATTAATATATTGATAAGTTTGTTTTAAAACATTTTCTACAACATTTTCCAATAAAAAACATCTATTGTATGTTGGAATTAATATATCAATAAACACTAATAAATCCTTTGATTTTACTTATTATATATTCTATAGCTTCTTTTTTCATACCAGGATATACTCCAATCCAAAAACTATCATTCATTATTTTATCTGTATTTTTAAGCTCTCCTACAACTTTATAATCAACACCTTCTTTCAAATTCTCAAACATCGGATGTCTTAGTATATTTCCAGCAAAAAGATTTCTTGTTTGAATATTATTATCTTCAAGATATTTAACAATATCATTTCTACGAAATTTAACACTATCTTTTAAAGTTATTAAAAATCCAAACCAGCTAACTTCGCTATTTTTTTGAGGCTTTACTAAAATAAATTCATCAATATCTTTTAATCCCTCATATAACATTTGCCAATTTTCTTGCCTTTTTTTAATAAATTCAGACAATTTATCAATCTGAGCCACTCCTATTGCCGCTTGCATATCCGTCATTTTAAGATTAAAACCGAAATATGAATAAACATATTTATGATCATATCCTAAAGGTAATTTTCCAAATTTTTGAGTAAATCTATGCCCGCATGTATTATCAACTCCACTTTCACACCAACAATCCCTTCCCCAATCTCTCATAGACAACATTATTTTTTTTAATAACGGATTGTCAGTATATACTGCCCCTCCTTCACCTGTAGTAATATGATGTGGCGGATAAAAACTACTTGTTCCAATATCTCCCCAGGTTCCAGTATATTTATCTTTGTATTTACTTCCAAGTGCATCACAATTATCTTCTATCAACCATAAATTATATTTATCACAAATTTCTTTTATCTTTTCTATATTAAAAGGATTACCAAGAGTATGAGCTATCATAATAGCTTTTGTTTTAGAAGTTATTGCCTTTTCTATTTGCTTTATATCAATATTCAATGTTTCAAGCTCAATATCTACAAATACCGGCACCCCTCCATACTGAACTATCGGTGAAACGGTAGTCGGAAATCCTGCGGCAACCGTTATTATTTCATCTCCCCTTTTTACCCTCTTATCTTTAAGCAATGGTGAAGTTAAAGCAAAAAATGCAAGTAAATTTGCACTGCTTCCACTATTTACACTCAAAACATATCTAATTCCTAAAAATTCGACTATTTTTTTTTCGAACTCTTTTGAATATTTTCCATATGTGAGCCAAAAATCAAGAGCACTATCTACTAAATTTATCATTTCTTGTTCATTAAACACTCTTCCTGCGTAATTAATTCTACTTTTACCTTCAATAAATTCCTTCTCTTGCTCAGGTTTATGAACTAACTTATAATATTCTTTTACTTTTCTGAAAAATTCTTTTTTTAATTGTTCTCTTGGCATAAATTTTCCTTTTCTATTAACAATTTTATTGCTCCATTTAATGTAAAATGTTGTTTCCAATTTGGAACTAATTCTCCATTCTTATAAGGAATCATTACTTCTCTTTCTCTATATTCTCTTGCTCCCCAATTTATATTTAGTTTCTTGCTCGATATTTCTTCAAATAGTTTTGCTAACTCTTTTAAAGTAAGTTTTTCTTTATTTGAAACAATATAGCTTTTTAAATGATATTTTTTATAATTATTTTTAGATAAATTTTGAATCATCACTTCATAGGCATTTACTACATCATCAATATAAGATATATCTATTACTTGTTCTCCTTTTGACATATCTAAAGTTTTATGATACTTTATACAATCTAGCCAAAGATTAAAAATTTTTTTTCTTGTGTCATTTAGACCAAAAGTATCATTAAGTTTTATTGTAGTAAATATTAAATCAGATGTTTCTACATAATATTTTGCTATTACTTCAAAAACTTCTTTTGTTGCAGCATATAAATTTACCGGATTATAATTTTCATTATTATAGTGTTGCCAAAAAGTTCCTGTATTAATAAACCATTTTACTTTACTTTGCTTTGAAGCTTCTAATAATTCCGTTCCAAATTTAATATTAGAATCAATCAATTTCGTTATATCGTTTGGAGTATGAAAAGACAAGAAAAATGATGCTAAATGGATCACTCCTTCAAATTTTTCTTTTTGAAAAAAATCAATTAAATTATTAATATTACCATCATATCTAAAAACTTTTAAAGCTTTATTTAGCATTGAAACATTTGAATGCTTTCTAACAATAGCATAAATTTCATATTTTTCTGCCAATTTATTTACTAAATTTATACCTATAAATCCTGTAGCTCCAGTAATTAATAATTTCATTTGAATTTCCTATTTAAAATGGCGATTCATAATCTAAAAATTTTTTAAAATTTAAGTCTCTATCAGATAATAGAGGATTTTCACAGTTCCAATCAAATCCAAATGAATCATATCTTATTCCATCATCATAATCTTTTGCATAACAACTTGTTTGCATGTAATGAACTATCGTATTATCTTCTAAACTTTTAAATCCATGCGCTAATCCTTTTGGAATAACTAATATTTTACCATCATTTGCTTTTATATTTATACTAAAATATTTTCCAAAAGTAGATGAATTCTTTCTAATATCTATCATCACATCTAAAATACTACCATTGGTGACAAATAATAATTTTATATGATCATATGGAAGTCTTTGAAAATGCATACCACGTATTGCATTTTTTTGAGAAATAGAATAATAACTTTCTTTTATTTCAATATTTAATCCAAAATTTTCAAAAAGTTTTTCACTATATATTTTTATGAATTTTCCTCTATTGTCTCTAAAAATATCCGATTGTAAAATGTACAATCCTTCAATAAAACTTTTAATTATTTTCATTAATAACTCCAAACAACATTTTTTTCTTTTGCTTGTTTTATATAATCTATCAAATTTTGCAATGTTGTTATTTTTTTATTTTCATAAAAAATTTTATACCAATTAATAGTGTTTTTAAAAATTGTTTCATTATCCCAAACATTTTTCCATTGTAGTAAAGAATGAGCTTTTGAACAATCTAATTTTAGTAAATTTGCTTCATGTAGATAATTTTCATCAGTGTTGAATTCATAATCTATCTTTTCCCAGTATCGTTTTATATGCTTAATTACTTCTTCGACAGTAATTGCACCTTCATCAGATGGACCAAAATTCCAACCTTCTGCAAATTCTTTTTTACCCTCTAAAATTTTTTGTCCAATCATTAAATAGCCACTTAGTGGGTCAAGAACATGTTGCCAAGGTCTCGTAGCTTTTAGATTTCTAATTTGAACTTTTTCATTTTTATTAACTGCTACCATAATATCAGTAATAAGCCTGTCTTTTGCCCAATCTCCTCCACCAATTACATTTCCAGCTCTACAACTTGCAAGTAAAGTATTATGCATTTTACTATATTCATTTAAATTAAAATAAGAATTTCTATAACTATTTGTTAATAGTTCTGCACAACCTTTGCTTGAACTATATGGATCATATCCACCTATTGAATCGTTTTCTCTATACCCCCAAATCCATTCTTTGTTTTCATAACATTTATCACTTGTTATATTTACTATCGCTTTCACATTTATTTTCCTACAAGCTTCAAAAACCTTTAATGTCCCTATAACATTAATTTCATATGTTTCAATAGGATTTTCATAAGAATATCTTACTAATGGCTGAGCTGCAAGATGAAACACTATATCAGGTTTATATTTTATAAAAACTTCTTCTAATTTTCCACTATTTCTTATATCTCCTCTTATATCTATTAAATTTTCTAAAAAACCATTTTGCTGTAATAATTTAAAATGACTGGGATTTGATGGAATATCTTTTGAATATCCTATAACTTTTGCTTTCATTTGCAAAAGCCAAAAGACAAGCCAACTACCTTTAAATCCGGTATGCCCTGTTACTAAGACAGTTTTATTTTTATAAATTCCATTAAATAAATATTCAAAATTAATCATTCCATATCTTCCAAGGCGCTTTACCACTATTCCATAATTTTTCTAATTCTCTCTTATCCCTTAATGTATCCATTGGTTTCCAAAATCCTGTATGTTTATATGTATACATTTTCCCATCTTTTGCTAAATTCTTTAATGGATCTTGCTCAAAAATAGAATCAGTTTCATTGTCTATATAATCAAATACTTCTGGCTCGCATACAAAAAATCCAGCATTAATCCAATTTCCATCGCCTTTTAGTTTTTCTATAAAATTTGTTACTTGATTATTTTCTTCAATATTTAAACTTCCAAATCTTCCCTCAGGTTGAGTAGATGTTACAGTAATATATCCATCATGAGAATTATGAAATTTTAAAAGCTCTAATATATCAACATTCCCTACTCCATCACCATATGTTAACATAAATCTTTTATTTCCTATATATTTTTTTGCCTGTTTTATCCTACCACCTGTCATAGTATTAAATCCTGTATCGATTAATGTAACTTTCCAAGGTTCACTCGAATTATTATGTATTTTCATTTTATTTGTTTTCAAATCTATTGTAACATCACTTTGATGTAAAAAATAGTTTGCAAAATACTCTTTTATATAGTAACCTTTATAACCAACTAATATAACAAAATCATTCAATCCATAAGCAGAATACATTTTCATTATATGCCACAATATCGGTTTTCCACAAATTTCAACCATAGGTTTTGGTCGCATATCTGTCTCTTCACTAAGTCTTGTCCCAAATCCACCTGCTAATAATAATACTTTCATTGTAATATTTCCATGAATTTACTTTTATTTTCTTTATCTTTTTTAAACCAAAGATATTTTTCAATCTTATTAATTTTTTTTCTAAATGATTTATCACAAATAAGATTAGTAGCAATATTTAAATATTCTTCATCAGATTCTGCTAAAAAAGATCGATTTGGTGTTCCTTTAAAATCTTCTCTTTTTCTATGAAAAACAATAGCTCCACCTTTCGCTATAAATTCATCTTTACTCTGTCCTTGTCCTAACGGAAAACTATCCGGCCACATATCAATCACCCATCCATATATATGTGAATTTATTTGTCCAGTAAAGATAAATCGCTCTTCATCTATACCATATTTTCTAACTTTTTCTTTGACATCCTCTTCATTCCCAGCACCACAAGCAAGGTAGATCGTATTTGGATTTTGTTTCATTATCTCTGCAACAATTTTTATATACTCATCGCTGTTAATCTTTATAAGTCTTCCTATGGTTCCAAGTATTACAACATCATCTCCATACTTTTGTTTAAAATCTGCTTTTAGGATCTCTCCTATTTGTTCTTCTCCATCTGTTCCTACTAAAAATTGTTTTGCCCTTGGTACATTACCAATCTCCCACTCAAATTCCTTACATTCTTGTGCAAAATGACTCACCCTTTTGTCAATTCCCTCTATATCAAAAGCACAATTTCCGTGTGAATAGTAGATCTGAAGAGGAGCAACTCTGCTAAGATATAAAAAATCTATTATTGGAAAAACTCCACCGGCTATAAGGATGTCAATATCATCATTTACAAGTGTTTGTCTTAATTGTAAGGCTTTTTCATAGTGATTATTGTAGTAACCATCTTTTATGAAAAAGTGCACCGGATTGATGTATGGTATGCCAAGTTCTTCTATCATTTTTATACATTTTGGG
>Ga0256837_1001544_pt1 | contig 15728 bp, 16 predicted proteins | sample 4562384metaG_FD_185976 | JGI IMG/M metagenome (GOLD analysis project Ga0256837, IMG submission 185976) | Hydrothermal vent microbial communities from Guaymas Basin, Mexico - 4561-384 | ecosystem: Environmental > Aquatic > Marine > Hydrothermal vents | place: Mexico: Guaymas Basin | collected... | reverse complement strand
GTTTTCAATGATCTCAAACATCCTCTCTTAATCTTCAACTCGAAGATCCGTAACCTCGTTTTAAACAAGGTGTCTCTGTTTGTGGATGGGAATTATAGGGTGTATATGCTTAATAATTGCTTAAAGGTTCTGAAGCATCGGGGAAATTTGTAATGTTCTTGGATTATTAATTGAAACTTTCTCTTAAACCCCTACTTTTAGGGGTTTATATGAATAATAAGAATTAGGCTTCTAAAATCCATCCTCCACCCAATAACTTATTCTCTTCATAAAATACTGCAGCTTGTCCAACTGCTACACCAAACACACCCTCTTTTAAAGTTACATATGCTTTGTTATTTTCTATCTTTACAGAGCATGGTACAGCTTTTGTTCTGTATCTAAGTTTTACCCTTGTATCGAACTCTGTCTCAGAACTGAACATATTAAGATTATCTAATACTACTGCATAACAAGCTAAGTCTTCTCTTTTTCCTACTACAATTTGATTTTTTTCAGGATTTATACTTAAAACAAAATGAGGGTCATGTGCACCATGTACAGTAAAACCTTTTCGTTTACCTATAGTGTAATGCATGTACCCTTTATGCTCACCAACAACATTTCCCTCCTTGTCTAATACTTCACCCACCTGATCAACAGCAACATAGTTTTTTAATAAATCTGTATATGTAGTTTCAACAAAACATATTTCACTTGATTCTGCTTGAGATGCAAATGATTCAAGCCCCTCTATTGAAGCTGCTATTCTTTTTATGTCTGATTTATGACGTTCACCTAATGGAAACTTCAATCTTGGTAATATCTCTTTATGCACATAAAATAAAAAATAACTTTGATCTTTTGTATCATCAGATGCTTCATAAAAATACTCTCCATCAGTTTGAATATAGTGTCCCGTTGCTAAATATTCAGCCCCTATCTCATCAGCAAAGTTTATCATTTCGCCAAACTTCATAGTTCGATTACAAAGTGCACATGGGTTAGGTGTTTTTCCCTCTGCATAAGTATCTATAAAAGGTTGAAATACATTTTCATTAAATTTTTCTTCTAAATCAAGGACATGCAGTTTAACACCAACAAAATCTGCAGCTTTTTGTGCACGAGCTAAATGTACCTCATGATACCCAGGTTTGGAGTGTAGTTTCATATAGAGACCCTCTACTTCATACCCCTCTTCTTTTAAGAGAAGTGTTGTTACAGTTGAATCTACACCCCCACTCATACCAACTAATACTTTTTTATTTTTTCGCATATTATTTACTCAAACTTGATAAAGATTTATAATATGAGGTATCTTTGAGACCCACATCTTCTAAAACTTCTATCTGTTTTGTCAAAGAGCTTTTAATGTCATCTACAATACTGTCTAAATCATCACATAAGTTTATAAGTTCTAAATCACTTTTATCAATCATCCCTTCACCCACTAACTTCTCCTCTATAAAGTCTAATAAGGGTTGATAAAATTCACTTCCAACAACAAAAATTTTAACACCTGTTACTTTTCTTGTCTGAACTAGTGTAAGAGACTCAAAAAGTTCATCAAGTGTACCAAAGCCTCCAGGGAAAATCACATAGGCCATAGAGTATTTTACTAACATTACTTTTCTTGAAAAAAAGTAATCAAATGTTAACTCTTTCGTTGTGTAAGGATTTAATTCTTGTTCAAAAGGCAAATCAATGTTTAAACCTATAGACTCTACACTCTCTCTATCTGCTCCACGGTTTGCAGCTTCCATAATACCTGGACCACCGCCTGTCATAATATTAAACCCATTAGATGAAAGCTTGGCAGCTAGTACTTTCGCCTCTTTGTAGTACTTATTTTCTTCATTAGTTCTAGCACCTCCAAATATAGTTACCGTAGGCCCCAACTCTCCAAGCTCATCAAAACCTTTAACAAAATCTGCAATAATTTTAAAAACACTCCATACATCAGCAGATTTAATATCTCTAATATATTTTTTAGCTATATCATTTTCTCGTTTTTTCATATGCTAACCTTTTAGTTGTGTAAGTCTATCTTTTTTACTACCTATAGTTGTAATTTGAACTCCAAAGTTCCCATCAACAATAACTACTTCACCCTCAGCAATAACATGGTTATCTACCAAGATTTCAAGAGGATCATTTGCGAGTTGATTAAGCTCTATTACAGAACCGATGTCCATATTTAAAACATCTTTAAGAAGCATTCTTTTTTTACCTATACGAACACGTACGGGAAGCTTTACATCCATAATTAATGCTATATTATTAATCTCATCATCATTCAAAGTTAATGTACTCTCTCCACACTCTTCAGATGCGGGGAGTGATAATGAAGAGTCATCTACCTCAGGCATACCTATCGAAGCTGAGCCATTCAATGCTTTATATAAAGAGTCATCTACAATAAACATCAATAAAGAGTTAAGTGAATCAAGAGAAAACTTATAAATATACATACGGTTAAATGAGTCTAAACTCACCTCCGAACCTTCATTTATAAACTCAATATTTTCCACAGAAAAAGAGAGTACGGGGAGTTCACTTTGAGCAGAGAGAGAGTTTGAAATTGCGCCAAATATATTAGATACTATCTCTTTTGTAGCATCTAAGTCATCATCATTTACATCTTCTCTATCACTTGACTCTTCACCCATCATCATATCAGAGAGAGATGCAGATAAATTTGGTGGTAATGCTACCATTATGTTAGCATCAACATCACCACTTACTTTTAACTTTACTAAAACAATAGGAGGAACAATGTTTGAGATAATACTTAACTCTTGCTCCTCTTTTATCGCCAAAGAAGGAGCTGAACCAACTAGTGCTTCTATAGTACCAACTGTCTCTTCTTCAAATAACCTCATAAAATCACTCATCATCTTGCTCCTCTGGTTTAGCATCTATAATCTCTTTCACACCAGAAATTTTATCTTTACGCTGCTTTTCAAAATTTTCTAATGCACGTTTTACAGCATCTTTTTCTGTATCAATCACTTCTATAACCTGTATAGATTTTCTAAAACGACGTAGTCCAATCTCACCTTTAAATCTTTCCTTTCCATCTACACTGACTGTTACTATATCATCAGCAGCACTTGATAGTCTTAAAACATCACCAATTTTTAACTCTAAAACATCAGCCATTGTTAAATCTGCATTTCCAAGATTTGCTTCAATATCTACTTTTGCACCCCCGAGGAGTACTTGAAGCTCAGTATTTCTACTCTTTTTTGAACTTGTTTCATTAAGCATCAAATCACGAGAAGCAAGTTTAGGAAGTACTGGTTCAAGTGCTATAACTGGATAACATATATTCATCATACCAGAACTATGCCCGATAATTATCTCCATAACAACCATAACAACAATTTCATTTTGTGCAACGATCTGAACAACATTTGGGCTAGACTCTTTAGACTCAATATTTGGATAAATATCCATAACTGGTCCCCATGCCTCTTTTAGTGTACTCATCATAACACGAAGTATTGTCTCAAAAAGAGAAAGTTCTATATCTGAAAACTCACGACTTGCATCAAAAGGTTCACCCTTTCCACCGAGAAGTCTATCAAGCATAGGAAAAGCTATAGAGGGGTTTATTTCAATAACACCACTCCCCTCTAATGGTTTTACAGAAAAAACATTAAAAGAAGTTGGATTTGGAAGAGACATTAAAAACTCACCATAAGTCATCTGATCAACTGAATGCAGTTGTATTTCAACAATAGAACGCATAATAGAAGAAATTTGAGAGGCTAGGGAACGAGCCATTTTATCATGAACACCTCGAAAAGCACGAAGTTGCTCTTTAGATACTCTGTTTGGACGCTTAAAGTCATAAAGAGTAACTTGTCTTTGTGGTAGAAGGTTTTCTTCTCCACTCTCAAGTATATCATCACCCTCATCTTCAACAACATCTAAAAGGGCATCAATCTCCTCTTGTGAAAGTATATCTGCCATATTATGCTCCTATACTCTCTTTTATTTTTTGAATTACTGATTTATGTATTTGTGAAATTCTTGACTCTGTAATCTCTAAAATTTCACTTATCTCTTTGAGTGTCAACTCTTCAAAATAGTAAAGTTGTATAATTATTTGCTCACGCTCTTTATAGGATGATAAAACTTTTTTTATTACAGCAACTAGCTCATCTTTTTCTATTTTAGCTAAAGCAGCACCTTCATCCCCAACTTGCAGTTGATCATGCAGTGGCATTACAGTATAAATTGTTGAAGCTATTCTTGCATCATGCACTTTTTCTACACTCTCATCAAGTAATTTAGATAACTCAATATCACTTGGTTCTTCATCATGCGTAAGCATATGCTCTTCAACTATATAATCTATCGCTTTTACAAGCTTACGACTTGCTCGAGAGAGAATATCTAAACTTCTTAGGTAGTCAAGCATTGCACCATATACTCTTTTTTTTGCATACCCCCAAAAAGAGTCATTTAAACTCTCATCATAGCGACGAGCAAGTTTTATAAGCTCTTCAGTTCCAATAGCAGCTAAATCTGAAAAGTCAACAGAACTCGGTAATCTCTCTTTTAATCTAAATGCCATACCTTTTACAGCAGGAAGATACTGAATAGCAAGCTCATCCTCCTTATGCTTCATATCAGCAGTATATGCATTTAAAATCATTATCTCTTATCCAAATGCTGTTCTTTTGAATTCATTTTCGCAGCCATATCTGTAATTTTCATCGCAGAATCTATAAGCTTTTCACGTTTGTTGATCTCTTTTACAAATTGATCAAGTTCTCTCTCATGAAGATCTCTTGGAAAAGCATACGATTTTGCAGTCAATGTTTTATAGTAAAGAGCAATAATAATATGAGAAAAAAGGTAAAAAAATGCTGTTATAAAAAAAGTATAGACAAAGAGTCCATTTGCGTCAAATGACTTTAGTATCCCAAAAATTATTCCTACGAAAAAACCCTGTACTGTAAAAAAATAGACGAAATTTTCACCTAACATTATGCACTCCAAACTCTACTAAAAATGTTGAATAAGTCTTTTAAAGAGACCTGAGAGTCCACTCTCATTTGATGTAACTAGCACATTTCGTTCCAGCTTAGATGCAATTTTCACAACAATACTTTCTATATCTCTTGATGGCTGAGAAGAGGGGTACTGTGCTGTAAAAAGTGCTCTTTGTTTTACTGAGGAAGAGACCTTTATATCCGCATTAATTTTTCCCATAAGTTGTAAATTTAGATTTCCACCTATATTTGAATTTGCTACTTTTTTTATCTTTTCAAAAACTGCAGTAGCTTCTCTCTCACTCTTTACCTGATTCATAATCATACTTACATCATCACGAAGAGTAGCTATAGTTTTAATAGTTGCATAAGCATCTGTAATAGCGGCTGGATCAGGAACAGTAACCACTATAACATCATCTGCTGCATTTAAAAACATCTGTATATGCTCTCCTATTCCTGCCCCTGTATCAATAATCATAATATCAAGCTTATCTAGTACTTGTGCTTCTTCCATAAAACGTTCAAAAAGTGCCATATCAGAGTACTTTAAAATCTCATCACCACTCTCACCAGGAATTAAAATGAGATTACGAGTAATAGGAATAAGTATATCACTTACACTTGCTTCACCCTTTAAAACATGAAGTATATTTTTCTTTATTTTTACATTAAACATAACATCAAGATTGGCTAAACCAATATCTGCATCAAATATTCCTACATTAAGGCCTTTTTGAGAGAGGGAATATGCAAGATTTGAACTAATTGTACTCTTACCAACCCCTCCTTTACCACTTGTAATAGCAATAAAACGTGTTTTCTTAGACTTTTTTGTCTCTTTTGGAGTGTTTGAAGCTACTAATTTTTCAAGTTTTTCTGCTTGATGCCCCATCATACTTTGCTCCTATTAAAACCATTTAATAAACACTCGATTAAAAAGTCACTACTTGCACAGACTAAATCTTCAGGAACTTCTTGTCCTACAGAAAAGTAAGATATAGGTTTTTTTGTCTCATATCCAAGTGAAAATATATTTCCAAATCCTATTGTCTCATCGAGTTTAGTAAACATAAAACTATCAATACCAAGTGTTGAAAAGTTCTCATATGTCACTTTTAAGTCCTCATATTTAATTGAACTTGGCATAACCAAAACAACCTCAACTTCATACTCTGTAGTATTAGCATTCAAGCACTCATATATCTTTTCAATTTTTCCTTTATCATAAGGAGAAGATCCCATAGTGTCAATAAGAATATAATCACAATAACGCAGAGAGTCAAGTGCACTTGAGAACTCTGGAGGGTCAACAACTGTCTCTATCCCCAACTTCATCATCCGTGCATACTGCATAAGTTGCTCCACTGCCCCAATTCTATAAGTATCTAAAACAACAAGTCCAACCTTATACTTCTTTTGCATTAAAAAGGAGTATCTAGCTGCAAGTTTTGCAATACTTGTTGTTTTACCAACACCTGTTGGACCTACAAGCATAATTACTTTTTTTGCACCCATAGAGAGTTTAGGTTCTCGTCTAATTGGTACCATTTTACGAAGTATGGTTTGAAAGTAACGCTTTACAGTTATTGAATTTTCACGCATTTTAAATGGCATATGCTCTAAAGTTATTCGCATCAATTCATCAAGATGCTCTCTGTTCATACCACTTTGAGATGCAAGTCTATAGATCTCTGCAAACTCAGAAGGAATTTGATGCTCTATATCTGGACCTTTTTCATCCCAAAACATATTTTGAATAATTTTTACTTTATCCGTTAGTTTACTAATCTCACTCTTTATCTCTTTAAGCTCTTTTGGCTCAGGAACAGTGATCGCTGGTCTTGCATGTTTTGGAGGATTCATATACTGTGCTATTGGATCATCTGCTACTTTTGAAACCTTCGCTATTTGCTCAGCAGCATTAGAGAGATCAAAAAGTACATCTTCATTCTCTTTGTTAAGGGATTGTTGTTGTGTCAAAGGTGTCGAACGTTTTTTATATGACATAGGAAGAGCCTCTTCATCAATTCCTATAATTATCTCATAGAGTGCCTCTTTTCCAAGAGATTTTTTACGTATCTCTTTTGTCTCTATAAGCATACCCTCATCACCTACTTCCATCTTCGCTTTTTTGAGTGCCTCAGAAGGAGATATACCAGTGAAAGTTAAAATTTTCATTTTGTAAGACCTAGTAAAGGGATAAGAACACTTTCTCTCTCCTGCCAATGAGGGTGGGGAAGTGTTAATCTTTCTGTATTCATACTAAGATTATCAAAAAAAAGAATATCCAAATCTAAGGTCCTTGGTGCATTTGCAAAACTTCTTTTTCTTCCATACTGCTTCTCTAAATGAAGAAGATATGCAAGAAAAACTTTTGGGCTCATTGATGTTTTAAGCACTACAATTGAGTTAAAAAAATCATCTTGGTCTAAATAACCAAAAGGAGGATTTTTCAAAATCAACGATGTCTCTAAAATATCGACTCTACTCTCTCTTTGTAGTTTTACAAAGAGGTGATTCATTCGTCTTTTCATATCTCCTATATTGCCACCGACACCAACAGTTACTTGATAACGTAAAGAGGAGATACTTTTACTTTTGTAAGGAAAACATAAAGAAGAGAATATTTCTAACTTCTCATTAATTTTATGTTTTTTATACATTTTATAAATTAAGCCTTCGCTTGTGCTTTTTGCTGTGCTTCTTGTGCAGCTTTCATCTCGTTAAGAATTTGAAGCATACCCATCATCGCTAAGTGATAACCAAAAGGGCCAAAACCTACAACAGAAGATGTACATACAGGTGCTATCATATTTTCTTTTCTAAAATCTTCACGTCTATGGATGTTTGATATATGAACTTCTATAGTTGGCATAGCAACGGCAGAGATAGCATCACGAATAGCAATAGAAGTGTGTGTATATGCAGCAGCATTTATAATAATACCATGTGCTTCACCATAACACTCTTGAACTTTATCTACAATTTCACCCTCAAGATTACTCTGAAAAAATTCTATCTCAACACCATTTTGAGTTGCTACATCTTTCATCTGTGCATGAATTTGCTCTAATTTCATTGGACCGTAGATATTTTGCTCTCTCACACCTAACATATTTAAGTTTGGACCTTGGATAACTACTATTTTCATTCTTTGCCTTTTTTTTTATTATTTTTATTGACTATAACTCTAGATCTACCCTATTCATTTAGATTTAACAAGAATGCCAACAATTTTAAGGAGTTATTTTACCTAAATAAAGCATAATCTATTTTAAATTTAACCAAAAGATTTACAATGCAGATTATTACACCCCATTTTATATACTTTAAAGATAGAATAAGTACAAACTTATCTATTGCCTTTGATAAAACAATTCAAAAAATCGCTCCTATTGATGAACTCATCGCAGAATACCCTGATGCACAAAGAGAAACACTTAGTGAAAATTCTCTCCTAATGCCAGGACTGATTAATGCCCATGTTCATGTTGAATTCTCTGGAAATAAAACGGCACTCAGCTATGGTGACTTTATGGGATGGCTTTATAGTGTCATTGAAAATCGTGAAGATCTTATAAATGGCTGTAGTGTTCCTTGTATGGAAAAAGCTATTGATTCTATGCTTGAGTCTGGAATTACAACATTTGGAGCAATTAGTTCTCATGCTATGGACTTAGATGCCTGTGCAAATGCAAAACAAAATGTTGTTTTTTTTAATGAACTCATTGGTTCACAAGCAACTATGGCCGATGCACTTTTCACAGACTTTTTATCCCGTTTAAATGCCAGTAAAGCAGTCAAAAGAGAAGGCTTTACTCCAGCTATAGCTATACACTCCCCCTACTCTGTACATCCTGTTCTCATTAAAAAAGCACTTGAAATTGTAAAGTATGAAAAACTCCCTTTAACTGCTCACTTTCTGGAGAGTCAAGCTGAAAGAGAGTGGCTAGACAACAGTGATGGAGATTTTAAAAAGTTTTTTAATGACCTTTTAAAGCAAAAAGCAAATGTAAGTGACTCAAAAGAATTTTTAGCACACTTCAACGAAATACCTACCCTTCTTACACATGCTGTACAGACAAATGAAGATGAGCTAAAGACTATTGCTACAAATAAGCACACCATTATTCACTGCCCTATTTCAAACCGCTTACTTGGCAACCCTACACTTGACATTCAAGCCCTTAATAAGAAAAAAATACGATGGATTGTTGCAACAGATGGCTTAAGTTCTAACTATAAACTCGACCTATTTGAAGAGATGAAAATATCACTTTTCACACATCCTGATGCACCACTTTTAGAGTTTGCTAAAGAACTTATTGATGGTGTTACACTCCATGCAGCAGAAGCATTAGGAGTAAATGCAGGAGAGATTGCAGTTGGGAAAAAGGCCGATATGATTATAGTTGACTTAGATGCAGAGCCAACCCAAGAGTTGGCTATTCATTTAATACTTCATCGCTATAATATCTCCAAAGTTTACATTAATGGTAAACTCGAAAAAGGAAACTAACTTATGGAATTTTTACGCAAACTCTTTTTACCTATAACAATCCCAATGAAATTTATTCAAGAGCATTTCAAAGCGATGATATTTCTTCTCATCCTCTTTTTACTCTTTGCTCCCCAAGACGATAAAAGCTTCACTCCAAACAACCTTCAAGAGATTAAACTTGTAGGTCCCATTATGGATGCTACTGAAATAGTTGCAAAAATAGACGAAGCAGCAGATAACAACTCAATTAAAGGGGTTTTACTTACTGTAAATTCTCCAGGAGGAGCAGTAGCACCTTCAATAGAGATTGCTTATGCTATAAAAAGACTTAAAGAGAGAAAACCCGTTGTTGCTTATGCTCAAGGGACTATTGCGAGTGGGAGTTACTACTCAAGTATTTGGGCTGATGAGATCATAGCAAATCCAGGAAGTATGGTTGGAAGTATTGGTGTTATTATGCAAGGAGCAGACCTCAGCGAAGTTATGAGTAAAATAGGTATAAAATCTCAAAATGTTTATGCTGGAAAATATAAGCAAATAGGGACACCAAATAGAGAGTGGACAGACTTTGAAGTAAATGAATTAAACAAAGTTATTCAAGGGACATATGAAATGTTTACTACTGATGTAGCAGAAGCTAGAAACTTAGATATAAAAAATCGGGATTTCTTTGCAAATGCACATATATTCACAGCAGAACAAGCTATGAAAGTGGGTCTTGTAGATAGTTTAGGTGTTATGTATGATGCAAAAGCAAAAGTTGTAGCACTCAGTGGTGTAAAAAATCCACAGTGGAATAAAGAGGATAAATTTGATAAGTTTATGAAAAAGTTAGCGGCTACTTCAGCGGTAACACTTCATACTTACTTTCCAAGTATTACATTAAAATAAAGAGTATAATAAAGTTAAAAAATTATGAAAAAAAAATTAAAACATTATACAAAAGAGATTCTTTTTTTTATTATCACTATGAGTATTATCGCGAATCTCTTAAGTCTTTATAAGAGTCAGGACTTAAGCACTGCCCCACTACGCATTGCAACACTCAAACTCATAGATAGTAGTACCTATAGGTTTGTATCTGAGAAGCCTGTTCTTATTCACTTCTGGGCAACTTGGTGTCCTACTTGTAAGGTAGAGGCATCAAATATTGAGTTTATCTCTAGGTACTTTGAAGTTGTTACTATTGCAGTTGATTCTGGCACAACAGAAGAATTAAAAGCATATATGAAAGAGAAAGGATACAATTATAGAGTCGTTAATGACTCCCTAAAACATCTCTCAAGAGAGTTCAATATTGCAGGATTTCCTACAACATTTATCTATAATAAAGATAAGAAACTTATTTTTAGTGAAGTTGGATATACTAGTATTATTGGACTCTATCTACGTATGTGGTGGGCATCTTTTTAATCTTTTAAACTAACTATTTAACTCATTTTTGTATAATAAGTACAAATAAATAAAAAGGTTCAGACAGCAGTGCATTTTGAGTTTCAGTATCCTCTTTATTTTTTACTACTACTCCCTATACTTTGCATATATGTATGTCCACTCTCTGCTCCAAAACGATACTTTGTACATATAAACTTCTTTAAAAAGGCAACACATTTTATAAATAAAGAGAAGTTACTTTTTCTTACAATATTAATCCTTATCATTACAGCACTTGCTATGCCTATTACTTATGAGCAAAAATCTCCTAACCATAGAAAAGGTCGTGACCTTATTATTACACTTGACACAAGTGGCTCTATGGGAGAGAGTGGCTACGATAAAGAGACGAAAGAGACTCGTAAATTTGATGCTGTTTTAGATATACTAGAAAATTTTATACTCCATAGATATGATGACAACTTAGGTGTAGTCGTTTTTGGAAACTTCGCCTTTGCATCAGCACCACTAACCTACGATAGAAAAAGTCTGAGTTTCGTTCTAAGATATCTTGATGTTGGAATAGCAGGAGATAATACAGCAATAGGGGATGGCTTAATGCAAGCTATAAAACTTTTAAAAAATTCCCAAACGCAAAATAAAGTTATTATATTACTCAGTGATGGGTATCAAAATAGTGGTACTTTTTCCCCTAAAGATGGTGTAGACCTTGCAAAAAAAAATGGTATTAAAATTTATACTATAGGAGTAGGAAAAGAGAGTGATTATGATGTATCACTCCTTCAAGAAATTGCCCAAAAGAGTAATGGGAAATTTTTTAAAGCTAAAGATGCAGAATCTATGAGAGATGTATATGCTACTATTGATACACTCGAACCAAGTCCCATTCGCTCAGAACACTACTTACATAAAACACTCCTTTTTGATATTCCACTCTTTTTGGCTATTATTTTATTAATAAGTATTTTACTCAAACGATATAGGGCATACCACTTATGATATTTTTAAACCCTTGGGCATTTTTACTTATTTTAATAGTGTTATGGATATTTAAAGATATTTTACTCTCTACGAGCCAAGTAAAAAGTAATGATTTTATAAATGAGCATAAGCGCTATCATAAACAGACTAAACTTATTTTGTTAACTCTTATACTTCTACTCCTTGCTCTCTCTCGCCCTGCACTTACAAATGAAATAAGTAAGGAAAAATTTGATGCAAATGAGTACATCATAGCATTAGATGCTTCTTTTTCTATGCAGATGGACGATATCACTCCTAGTCGTTACCAAGTTGCAAAAGAGAATATTATTGCTCTTTTAAAACACAATACTCAAGATAGGTTTAGCCTCTTTGCCTTTACAAGCAATCCTCTCCTTATCTGTCCACCAACAACAGATACAGCTATAGCTATCTCAGCCCTTGATGCACTTGAGCCAAAATACATTCTGACAAAAAGTACCTCGTTAAGCTCTCTTATAGAACAGGTTGGAAAACTTGAGCAGGAGCATAAATCTCTTCTCATTTTCACTGATGGAGGAGAGGAGCACTCATTAAAAATGCTTCTTCAGATGGCTAAGCAATCTGCCATCACAATAAATATCATCGCTGTTGCTTCACAAAAAGGAGCCGTTATTATTAAAAATGCAAAAGCTATCAAAGATGAGAAATCTCATCTAGTTATCTCACGCATTAATCCAATTTTAAAAGATCTTGCAAGTTTAAGTGGCGGTTTTTACTTTGAAATTAACTCAAACAAAGATATAAGTACTCTACTACAAACAGCTATGCAAGCACAAAACTTAGAGATAAAAGAACTTTATACTGAAGTAATACGCTATAAAGAGCTCTACTTTATTCCCCTACTATTAGCATTTATGGTTCTTCTTGTCTCACTAACAAAAGCACAAAAATTCTTGCCCGCTTTTTTTCTTTTTCTTTATCTCTCATCTGCGCAACAAGCAGAAGCTTCACTCCTAGACTTTTACTATGTTAAAGTTGCTAAGGAAGCTTATAAAAAGAGAGACTATCTTAAAGCACAAGAGTATTTTAAGAGACTTACCCCCTCACAATACAGCTATATGTCAATAGCAAATGCTTACTACAATAACAAACAGTATAAATATTCTCTACGTTATTATTCACAAATTAAAAGTAAAGATCCCTCTATAAAAAGCAAAGTTTTTTATAATATGGCAAATGCGGCATTTAAACTTAAAAAATACCAAAGAGCCCATGAACTCTATAAGCAATCTTTAGCATTAGAGTACTCAAAAGAAGCCTATGAAAACTTACTCACACTTTTAAAACAGAACCAAATTAGTAAAATAAATGTTGCCGACATGCTTCCAACTCTTAACACTAAAAAGGTGAAAAATATCACAAAAAAGATAGATACAAAAAAAGAAGCCCAAGATGGTGGTGGCTCATCCACTCCAAGTAAGAGAGATGCACAGGGTTCCCAAGGAGGAGCAGGTGGAAAAAGTAATAAAAAAAATAAAAATGCAGCAAGTATAAAGGGTGAAAAAAATGAGTTTAAAATGGGATATAATGCTTATGAGCTCATCAACAAAGGATATGTCAATGAAAAACATCCATGGTAATTTACTCCTTCTTTTTTTACTCTTTACACCCTTTATACATGCACAAGAGCATTACTACTGTAGCTATGAAATAAATAGTTCTAAAAAGAGTGCAGTAGTACATGAAGCGGTCAACATAAGTTTTACAACACACCAAAAAATTCACAACGAAGTGATGTTTTTTGATCTTAAACCACTCCCAAGTGATGCATATGAAATTATCTCTATTAAAGAGAAACGCCATGAGTTTAACTATCATGATGCAAAAAAAGAGTTTGAATTCCTTCTCCTCCCAAAAAAAAGTGGTAAAATAGAAGTCAAGTTTGATTTTCAAGTTCGGCGTGCAAGTGATGATGCTGTAGCACAAGCATATACAGGGAGTAGAGATAATGTAAAAAGTATCCCTACTATAAAAGTACATATAGCTACCCCTACGGTAGAATTAAATATTAAAAAACTTCCAGCTGATATTCATGCCGTTGGTGATTTTAACTTTAGTATGCATATAGATAAAGATAGAGTAAGTTCTTACGACAAGGTTAATGTAGTCTACACACTTCAAGGACGTGGTTTTTTAGATAAAAGTTTTGAACCTATACAAAAGCTCAATAGTGTCTCTATCTTTCGAGGTCTTAAAGAGAAAGAACCAAGAGCAACAAAAGATGGCTATCTATACAAAAAAGAGTGGAGTTATGCACTTGTCTCAGATAGAAACTATAAAATTCCAAAAGTGACTCTAAAAACCTATAACTATAGAAATAGACAGATGATGAATAGAACAACAGAAGAAAAAGAGATACATGTTACAAAATTAGATATAGCATCACTTTTAGATGATGAGGAGTCTCCAAATTCAGCAGTAGATTACAAAAAATATATAGCTTATTTTTATAACTTTCTTCTTTTTTTAGCTGGTTTTCTGATGGCAAAACTTATAGAGTACCTTCCCAAAAGAGCATCAAAAAAAGAGCACACTTATGATGATATACAAAATATAAAAACACCTAAAGAGCTTTTAAAATATCTTACACCCTACTTCAATAAAATAGATATTGAGGCAGAAGTTCTCTCTCTTGAGTCTCTCATTTATAATAAAAATTCAAAAGAAAACTTTAAAAAAATCAAAGCTATTGTTTTAGGAAAAATAAAAAAATCTGTAAGAGAATAACTATATTTTCAATGCCCAAAGTGTTTGAAACTCATGCAGCGCAAAGTCATCAGTCATTCCACTAATATAGTCAAGTAAAAGTCTCACTCTATAGTAAATTTCTAGAGACTCTTGCTTTACTTTTGAATAATGTTTATCTATATCTCTCACTGCTTCATTATATGCTACTATATGCTTATTTGAAAGCTTTTTAAAGAGCATCATAGCTATTTTATTTGCTATCTTTTTACCCTCTATCACACTATTTATATCCTCTACACTTATCAGAAGGATTTCTTTATAAAGGTTAAGCAGTCCATAAAGAATTTGATAGGCTTGAAGATCAAGTTTTTCTACTTTAGGATGATTATAGATATGTGTCACAGCTATATTTCGTAAAACCTCAGATGCAAGAAGGTACTTACTCTCTTTATCTACTTCTAAAAGTGCCGAGTTAAAACTTCCTTCAAAAATAGCCTTATGGTTTTGTACATAAACACCACTTACATACGCCACCAAATCACCTATAAGTTTGGCACGAAGGAGTGTCAGAAAAAGATTAAACTGATAGGGTTTATCATCTTTTTTCGCTCTCTCATAAGATTTTTCTACTAATACTTTAAAGTATTCATTCTCATTATCTGCATTTACTCGAGCATCCTCTTTGAGTATAAGTCTATAGATTTCATCTAAGTCAAAAATACCCTTATCAACAGCATCCTCTAAATCAGCGGTCAAATAAGATATGTCATCGGCAGCTTCCATTATATAAGTAAGAGGAAACCTATGCCCTTTTTTTATGCCCAATGTTTTTGTAATTCTCTGTACAAATTCTCTTTCAGAGTAGTAATAACCCGATTTTTTTCTTAAATATGAGAGAGCATCATCCTTCTTAGGCTTAGGCTCAAAAGAAGCTCTAGTATATTTTAAGACTGCTGCGGATTGTGTATAAGAAAGATTATAACGCTGTAGTTTAGAAATAATTCGTATAGCCTGAGCATTTCCATCAAAATTACTCAAGTCATCAATGAGCATATAAATAAACTTTTTCTCTTTCACTTGAGCTTGACTAATTACACTTGAGAAAATATCTTCTAAGTTTTCACCCATCCATT